>TARA_R110002051_G_scaffold325483_1_pt1 | contig 18506 bp, 15 predicted proteins | sample TARA_R110002051 | Tara Oceans TARA_R110002051 (sample SAMEA4397023) | marine metagenome | biome: Polar Biome; feature: [MES] marine water layer (ENVO:01000295) within the mesopelagic zone...; material: water (ENVO:00002006), including particulate matter (ENVO:01000060) such...
CGGCGGGCGCACTGAAGCCGCTAGGGCCGCCGTCATACGTGGCTGCCGCGACCGCGCTCGTCACACCATTCCGCGTTGCCACCGTTGGGGTGAACCCCTCGGATGCCGTCGGCGCGTGCCGCGGACGTCGCTCCTGCAGCAACTCGACAGCCAGTCGCGCCAACGAGACCTCAACCAGCCACGAATGGCCCGCATCAAGGCGGCGACGCACCGCCGTCGTCACTCCCGCCGCCAATAAGTACCCGGCCGCATGATCGAGTGCTTGCGCCGGAAGTGCCCCCGGAGTCCCCGTTCCCTCGCCCTCGACCATCGCGATTCCGGTCGCTGCCTGCACAATACTGTCGAAGCCACGACGTTCAGCCAACGGTCCGGCTGTTCCCCACGCACTCAGGCGGGCAACGATGAGCCCCGGGCGTCGCTCAGCGAGAGCCGCGGGCGAAAGACCGAACCTATCTAACGAACCGGGGCGGTAGGCGGTGAGTACGACATCCGCGGTCTCGAGCAGTTTCTCGAATGTTGCCCGGTCTGCGGTGTTGTCGAGGTCGAGGAGGGCTGAACGCTTGCCTGCCCCGGTATCGAGATGTTGCCAGGGAGTTTCTGGATGCTGCGGGCTATCAATGCGCAAGACATCAGCTCCCCACAGTGCGAGCGTTCGACCAGCAACCGGCCCGGCGATCACGCGCGTGAGGTCGAGCACACGCACACCTGCCAACGGAGCATCGACAGAGGTTTCGCCGAGCTGGACAGGTTCGCTGACGGCGAGCGACGTCATCTCGATCACCGGCAACTCTGACAATATGTGAGCTTGCGGATGCTCGGCCCACTCTTCTTGGCTGCGCACCACGGTGGCAACTCCGCCCGCAGCAACGATTGTGCTTTCGACTTCAGCAGCGATCATGGGATGCAGAGCGGACATGAACTCGTCAGCCCCCGTGTCGTCGGCAAGACCAAGAGCCGTCAAGAGGGCGGCACGATGGTGCGGGTAGTTGGCATGAATGCGAACCCAGCCGTCGCTGCACGGCCAAAAGCCCGAGAGCTCAGCCCACGCCGATACCGGTTCACCGTTCAGTCGAAGATGCTTGTCGCTGGTGACGGCGGTGGCCACCTTGAGCGGATTCAGTTCAACGGAGGGCACTGCACATCCCACCCGACGTGCCGCTAGCAGCGAAGCCGAAAACGACGCAGCAACAATGGCATCGTGAACGAAGCGACCAGACGGAAGTGCGCCAGAAAGCGGCACAGCGGTTCCCTGATCGCGCACTAGGGCGAGGGCTGCGGCATCCTCGCCAAGGGATTGCCACGCGGCATCCAGCAAACTCATGTCTTGATAGTGCCACGCCGATAGGATTTAGACCATGGAACCTATTAGCTTTAGTTTTGGCATTGTTGGCCTCATTGTCTTCATCATCACCGTTGTATCGATTGCGAAGAGCAACAACCACGGCGTTCTCGGCAAGCTCGTGTGGATCCTGGTCGCGTTCTTCTTGTCGATCGTGGGCTCGATCCTGTGGCTCATTTTCGGTCGCGGCAAGGTGCGCAACTAACACGGCGCAGCGCAATCTCGCTGATGCCTCCGAGCAGACAGCAATGAGCGTGGCGGCGCGCTAATGGAGCACGATTTCTCGTGCCGATGGTCGCGAGCCGCCACGCTGCAGGAGCTGGTCATTTGACGTACCGGACCAGCTCGAATTAGTGGGCTCTAGCGACCCTTGCGCGGCTTAATGAAGCCGGTGTCTTCGAGCTTCTCGCGCTTCTGAGCCCGCTTGTCTTTTATCGACAGCTTGGCTTCTTTTTTGGTGTTGCCTCGAGGCGATTTTCCCGCCATGATTACTCCGCTTCCCCTGTGTCAGTTGGCGTGCTAACCCTGACCATAGCCCATTCCGCAGAGGAAAGCACTTCGCCTCTGACCAGCTTTTTTTAATTTCAGAATGCGCAGGAATTTCATCCCTGATCAACGGAGTGCTGTCGGTCGAGAGGCACACGGCATGGAAGCCTGCGCGGGCCGCCTATGAGGATGCGTTCGCTCCAACAGATCCCGAAGCCAGACTTTCGACAGCGTGGATCAACAGGTCACATGCGCCGTACCCCAATCATTTTCATTCACCCACGACGACGGTAACCGCAATCGGCGGTTTAGCCTTAGCGCTCCTCCGCCAGGAAAAAAGAACAACGCCGACCACATACCGAGCCCGGGAGCACCATCGGTAAACGCCACGCTGCGCGACCTACAAAGTTGAGTTGGGTAAGACAGCTCTACCCGTGCGCAGTTGGTCGTGCCCGTGAGCGGTGCAGTTGCTGGGAGGCAGATTGCATTCACGAGCAAGGAATATATGGGCCCGTTGCAGCTTGCCTTGTAGCTCAAAATGAGAGTTTCGCCGGCAGCCAACTCCGCGCCCAGATAATGTGCGTACCGTTAGCGCTGAGCGCCGAGAGGTCATCGGCTACCCTTGCCGGATTCGCCGCAGTCCAGTCACCCGGCCGAGGGTTGGTCACTGTCACGGTACAGGGAGCATCGTCAGCACCATTTGGTCCTGGCGCAAACGTGCCGGCCTTTCGAATCTCGAGCGCGGGTAGAAGCGTTGTCTATAGCAACGTTATTGATGAAGTCGCGCAGCGCAGCGGTGGCGCTGTTCAGCGCCGGCGCATCTACATCAACGGTGATCGTGCAGTCTGTCTCACCGCCGGCAAGCGATAACTACTCGCCGAAGCATTTGCGATAAGAGGGACAATCGGTCCTGAAGCCACGTTCGTTACCACAAGCAAGAGTGGGAAGTCATTGTTGAGCCGCTCGCAGCGTGAGGGCATGAGAGTGGCTGACTACACAAATCGAAGACTGGTGGCATCACCCTAGCGATCGCGGGCTTCACGCTAAAGCGCCACTGATCAGACAAGTGTTGCTATCCTTGACGGAATAGACTCGAATCGAGGACTTTTTATGACGACTCTTCAGATACCCGGCCTTCGCGTTGCCGATCTGCAACGGTGGCTGGCCACAGATCACCCTGAACTTCTCAGCACAGACAAGTTGGAAGCAAGGGTGCTTGCAGGAGGACTGAGCAACCTTAGCTATGCAATCAGTGGCGGAGTTCGCCCCTGGGTCCTCCGGCGGCCACCACTGGGTCATGTTCTGAGCACCGCACACGACATGAAGCGTGAGTATCGCGTGATGACCGCGCTCAACGACAGTGCGGTGCCAGTGCCTCAAACCGAGGTCTTCCATGATGACTCAGCTGGAGACGCCGGTGTCGGCTCTCCCTTCTACCTCATGGAACTCGTTTCCGGCAAAGTTCTCACCCAGACCACCGATAACGCGTGCTTCAGCCGCTCACAATTACGAGCACTGAGTTTCGAGCTTGCCGCAACGCTTGCTCAACTACACGAAGTGGACTGGGCGAATATCGGACTTGCTGATTTTGGACGCCCGGAAGGTTTCCTCCAGCGTCAAGCTGCTCGATGGCTGCGGCAGTTCGATCAGTCACGAAGTCGGCCGCTTCCCGAGCTCGACGAACTCGCTGCCCAATTAGGAAAGTCGATTCCCGAAACAACAATGGTGTCGCTGCTTCACGGCGACTTTCGTCTTGATAACACGTTGGTCGCCCCGAGCAGCGACGGCACCCCCCACATCGTTACCGTGCTGGATTGGGAAATGTCCACTATCGGTGACTCGCTCACCGATCTTGGCCTATTCGGTTTGTACTGGGATATTCACTCACTTGAGGGTGCGAGCACCTCAATTCTGGCTAGCGCGATCGACCCTCGGGCCGGATATGCATCGTTCGACGAGATGCTCAATCACTACGCGAACTCACGCAATCTCGACTCACTGCCAGATATCTCCTGGTATCTCGCGTTCGCCAGCTTCAAGCTTGCTGTCATCCTCGAGGGCATCCACTATCGCTTCACCCAGGGAGACACCGTCGGGGACGGTTTCGATACAGTCGGCCAACTCGTCGCCCCCCTCGCCCGACGAGGACTCAACTACCTGAACCAACCAGCGCACTTCGACAAGAAAGACTGAGAAACGATGGACTTTGACTTCGACGACAAGACAAAAGAGCTCATTGCTGAGGTAACCGACTTTCTGGAAAAGGACATTTATCCTGCCGAAGCGGTGCTCGAACAACAGCTCAACGACAATCCTCAAGAGTGGGGACCCCAGCCGATCATCCGAGATCTGCAAAAAATCGCCCGCGACCGGGGTCTCTGGAACCTTTTCCACCCGGGCGCTGAGGGTGCAGGACTCACAAACCTCCAATATGCGCCGCTCGCTGAACTCAGCGGAAGGAGCCTCAAACTGGCCCCGGCAGCAATGAACTGCGCCGCGCCAGACACTGGCAACATGGCCGTTCTGAGTGATTTCGGTACCGCAGCTCAAAAAAAGGAATGGCTGGAGCCACTACTCGACGCCCGAATTCGGTCCGCCTTTTGCATGACCGAGCCCGCCGTCGCCTCCAGCGACGCAACCAACGTGCAAACAAGCATTCGGCGCGACGGAAACGAGTACGTCATCAACGGCCGCAAATGGTGGTCCACCGGCGCGATGAATCCGGAAGCCGCAATTTTCATCGTCATGGGCAAGACGGATCCATCGGCTGAGCGTCACCGCCAGCAAAGCATGATCCTGGTCCCTCGAGATACCCCAGGAGTGACGGTTGTTCGTCCGCTTCCGGTCTTTGGTTACGACGATCGCGACCACGGCGGCCACGCTGAGATACTGTTCACCGACGTCAGGGTTCCTGCTGAAAATATCGTCAAGGGTGAAGGTGAAGGGTTTGCGATCGCTCAAGCACGCCTCGGGCCCGGGCGCATCCATCACTGCATGCGAGCCTTGGGCTCAGCAGAGCGCGCACTTGAACTCATGGCCACCCGCGCCAACACACGAGAGGCGTTCGGTCAGCCTCTCGCCAATCAAGGAGTGATTCGCGAATGGATCGCAGAGTCCCGCATCGCCATCGAGCTAAATCGTCTCCTGGTATTGAAAACTGCGTGGCTTATGGACACCGTCGGAAATCGTGCTGCTCACTCAGAGATTCAGGCGATCAAGATCTCGGTGCCGCGGGCAGTGGAAACTATACTGAACCGCGCGATCCAACTATTCGGCGCCGGCGGACTCACGAGTGACAACCCCCTCGCTGAAATGTATGCGTCGATACGCACCATGCGCATCATCGATGGTCCCGACGAAGTACACCTCGCGGCGCTCGGCAAAGCTGAGCTACGTCGACACCTGTAGCGCTCACACCGTCAGCACACAAGAATGGCCCCGGACTCTCGTCCGGGGCCATTCGTTGTTAGTGCTGCTGCTTAGCCGTTGTAAGCCGCGTCCATCTCCTTGAGAACATCAGGGATGCTCGCCGTACCACCGAGCACCTTCTGGACGCCGTCGAAGTGTGCAGACTGCACCTTCGCGTTCGGCCACAGCTGGTCGATGTACGGGTGGATCGTGCCCGCCTCAACATGGTCAACGACGACCTGAAGGGAAGCCGGTACGTCAAACAAGTCGGTCGGGATTGCAGGAAGCTGTCCGGCGATCTCGCCGTACTCTGCCATCACTTCATCGGATCCTAAGAACTCCATGAATTTCATTGCTGCTACCGGATTGCTCGCGTTGGCGTTCGCACCGTAGCCACCGCTAGCACCAGCCGGCATCCATGTGTCGGCGGCATTGTTGGTTGCAGGAAGGGCAAACATGCTCAGTTCTGTACCCTCCGGTGCCGTTGCAGCAATTGCAGCGAACGTAGAGGTCACTGAGACCATTGCAAGAGCATCGCCACTGGCGACAAGTGCAGTCGCTCCCTCATAGGCGGTACCGAGCGGCTCAGGCTGGAAGCAGCCGTGGTCGAGCATCTCGACGTTCTTAGCGAACGCGTCCGCCCAAGCAGAATCGGCAAAGCTCGCCTTGCCCTCTGCCTGATCAGCATCGAAAGTGGGGTTGGGGCCGTACACGAGGGTTGGAGTGAGGGCATAGTTGATCAGCTGGGTGTTCCAGAGCGTTTGCGCCCCCAACGCGAATCCAGTCTTGCCCGCAGCCGTCGCCGCGTCACAGAATTCTAAGACTTCATCCCACGTTGTGGGCACGACAGCCCCAGCTTCTTCGGCTGCTTGCACGTTGTAGATTGCGCCGATTCCACCCGTTGACATTGGCAGGACATATCGCTTCCCATCGACCATGGTGACCGAATCGAATCCGGAAGGAATGTTCGCGGAGAACTCCGCATCAGAGAGGTCCATAAGGAAGCCACCGGGAACAAGGTTCTCCATTGAACCCGGGGTGCCGTTTCCTGGCCATGCGGAGAAGATGTCTGCGGCAGTACCCGAGGACAACTGTGTCCTCAAAGTGCTGATCATAGAGTCAACTTCAGCGTAGGTAACTTCAACATCGATACCGGGGTTAGCCTCCTCAAACTTGGGGATGAGCTCGTCGAGCGCAGCCTTGCCGTTGGGGATAGCGAAGATGGTCAGGGTACCTGTGCCGTCTCCTTCCTCCTGGGGAGTCGCTGTCGATTGACTACAACCCGCGAGTGCGAGCGCAGCCACTAAACCGGTAGCAGCGATAGCTACCATTCGTTGTTTTTTCATGATGCCTCCTTGATTCGTTGTGGTGCATAGTGTGAATGGACGGTGGTTTTCGTACTGCAGACAACGTGCATCCGAAGCACACGTTGAAGCCAAAAATCTGATGGTGCGGTAGGCGGACTGTTCTGGAGAACCATCGCTATCCCTTCAACCCGCCGGCAAAACCACGGATTACTGTCTTTTGCAGAATGAAGAAGACCAGAAGGATTGGTGCGACCCCGATTGTGAGTCCCGCAAAAACGAGGGACCAGTCCGAGACGTACTGATCAATGAAACTGAAGATCGCCACGGGAATCGTCTGGTTCGGGGTTCCACTCAAATAGAGGAGCGGGGTGAGGAAGTCATTCCAGACAAAGATGCCGTTGAGGATCACTACCGTGCCAGTAATTGGACGCAGTAGCGGGAAGACCACTTGCCAGAATGTTCGGAAAGTACTGGCGCCATCTATCCAGGCAGCTTCTTCATATTCCCTCGGAAGTGAGCGCAGGAACCCCGTATAGAGGAATACGGAAAAGGGCATTTGGAGCCCGATATAGAAGATGATCAATGACCAGAGAGTTCCCAATAGCCCGAGATCGCGAATCGACTGGTACAGCGGGATGAGGACCATTTGGAAAGGAATGAGCAACCCGCTCATCACGAGCCAGTAGCTGACCGTAGACATTCGCGACGTTACTCGCACAAGTGCATACGATGCCATGGCAGAAAATCCCACGATCGCCAGGACACTAATGATGGAGACGAAGGCACTGTTCAGAAGCGCCGTTCCCAAGTTGGCCTGCTCCCACGCTTGCACATAGTTGTCAAACGTTGGATTCGCCGTAGGGCTCAGCGGTGACGCTGGATCGCCGGCTCCGCGAATCGAGAGGTTGATCAGAATGTAGAGAGGGAAGGCATAGATCACTGCAACGAGGATCATGACGGCTTCTAGGATTCCGGTGCGCCAGGTGTAGCGGTTCAATTCTTTGCCTCCTGTTTGAGGAGCGAGCGGTATTGGACACCCGAGATAAGAGCTACCAGCGCTGTGAGGACGATCGCCATAGCGATACTGGTACCGAACTCCCCGTACTGGAATGCATCCCGATATAACAGGGTCGAGAGTGTGTGGGTCGCGCCGCCAGGCCCTCCCCCAGTCATGACCCAGACTTGATCGAAGATCTTGAGTCCTCCGATGATGCTGAGCATCAGGTTGATCGTGATGGCTGGCGCGAGGAGCGGACGTACGATGTACCAGAACTTGCGTATCGGTCCTGCCCCGTCGACTGCGGCTGCTTCGAGAATCTCGTCGGGGATGCCCTGGAGCCCGGCAAGGAAGATAACCATGTGGTAGCCAGAGAACTGCCAAACGAGCACGAGGATAATCGAGAAGAGCGCCCCTTCAGGCGTTCCGAGCCAGCTCTGTTTAAGCGCTTCCAGCCCGAGACCGTCAAGCAAAATGTTGAGCGGGCCCGTCGGAGCGAGAATGTACTTCCACAGGTAAGCCGTCACAACCGGAGTCATGACCGCTGGCGTAAACAGGAGTACACGAAGCAAGTTTCGGCTCTTGATTTTGGAGTGAACGCCGAGAGCGAGCAACAGCCCGAAGAGGTTCACAAAAACCATGTAGAAGAAAGCAATCGTGAGCGTTACGACAATCGCACTGAGTGAAGCTGGCGAGGTCAACACTGTGGCGAAGTTTTCAAACCACACGAAGTTATATGTCGCGCTGAGGCCGTTCCAGTCAGTGAACGCTAGTGTCGCCCCCCGCAGGGTGGGAACGACCAGTACGAATCCGTAGAACGCTAGTGCCGGCACGATGTATATGAGCGTGCTTCTCGAAACGGAATGGCTCCGCGCAGAGCGGCGCCGCGGTGTTGCGGTATTAGCTACAGCCACGTTGTGCTCCTCATCGAGACTTCTGTTCCGCTTTTCGCGGTTCCGTAATTATTATCAACTTGTATGATGGGTGTCAATGTTAATTGCCTTAAATTCTAGAATCAACGGTGATTCTCTCGAAACATGTCTGAGAAGCTCTAAAATCCTCCTCAATATCTGGCGTGAGAGTTTGCCACTACTCCACGCGCCGAGTATCGCTCCCCGCAAACTGGGCCGCTTCACCTAGTCCCTCCGGCCCCATAGCCGAGTACCCTCCATCCACAAAGATCTCGGCACCCGTAACGAAACTCGCCCGATCGCTACTGAGAAAGACGACCACTTCAGCAACTTCAGATGGCTCCCCTAGGCGCTCCAGCATGTGGAACTTTCCCCAGATGGGCTCCCACTGTTCACGTCCGCCGCCCGCCGCAGCTTTTTCTACCTCAGCGGTCCAGATCCAGCCTGGACTCACGGTATTTACACGAATCCCGTCGCGAGCTAGATCAAGTGCTTGCCCCCTAGTCATCGCGAGAATTGCCGCCTTCGTGGCGTTATAGGTCCAGCGGTCTGGCTGCGCTACGTGCGCCGAGATGCTGGAGACGTTGACGATCGCTGAACCACGCGGCATAAGACGGCTTACCGCCCCCGTGAGCATGGCCGAGGCGACGACGTTCACACCGAGGGATCGTTCCCACTCCTGCCGCGTTGCATCTCGCCCGCCGTTGACGAAGCTCGCGGCACAATTGACGAGGTTGTCGATACTCCCCCATTTATCAACGGCGACAGAGAGAGCGTCACGAACAGCAGTTTCATCGGTGATATCGATCGCGAAAGTGAGGATCTCGGATTCCGCATCGAGTGCAAGCAGTTCAGACCGCTGGTCTTCAAGCTTGTTTGTGTCGAGATCTATGAGAACGAGCTTCGCCCCTCTCGCGGCGAATGAGTGCGCACATGCCGCACCGATGCCCGAACCCGCCCCAGTAACCATCACCACTCTTGCGGCAAAGTCCTGTTCGATCATGTGACTACTCCTTCGTATTTTTCTTATTCGCAAATAGGCGGATGACGTTCATTACCGCCTCTGTCCGCAGCTCGGGCAACGCTTCTTGCGAGCACCACGCAGCGTGTGGAGTGAGTAACGCGTTAGGTGCGTTCCTAATAGCGTGGTCGGCCGCAAGCGGCTCTATCTCGAACACATCCAACCCCGCGCCCCTCAGCTGCCCTGAAGCAAGCGCGTCCACAACGGCGTCAAGGTCAATGAGCCCTCCCCGCGATGCGTTGATCAGCACTGGGCGTTGCCTGAGGGATCCCAAAAAAGCAGCGTCGATAACGTGGTGGGTGCTCTCGACAAGAGGCGCATGCATACTAATGACGGAACACTCCTCAGCCACTTGAGCAAGGCTAACGCGTGGGTACGGGTCAGCGCCATTGGCGGGATCCACCACAAGAATGCGGGCGCCCCAGGCCTCAAATGCGCGAGCAACCAACATCCCGATGCGGCCTCCCCCCACGATGCCGATGCTCGCCTGAGAAAGCCGTGAGATCTCGGGCGCGGATGCCGCAGCGTTCCACGTTCCGGTGCGCAATTCGGCGTCTAGCTGCGGCAACCTTCGCCAGAGCGCCATCGCCATCGCAACGGCGTGTGTAGCGACCTCTTCTGTGCAGTAATGCGGCACGTTCTGTACTTGCACCCCGCGCTCTCCCGCTGCCTCGAGATCAATCATGTCGATGCCGATACCGATGCGGCTGACGATCTGGCAGTTGGGAGCCGCTGCGAGCACCCGCGAAGTGATGGGCGCCCACTGCGTGATGATGGCATCCGGGTTGGTCGCTTCAACCGCCGCAATAACATCGTGCTCACTGACACAGTTGGCAAGGACGACCCGCGCACAGAGCGCGCGCTCGAGAAGCTCTTTCTCCATCAGGCGATCACCGAGGTCGTTATCTGTCAATAAAATTACTGGGCCCGTCATGGCACTCCTCATATAGGTTCACGCCAACGTAGCGTAAATCGTCAGTATTTGCTCAAGAATCTTGACACATATCTGATCAGTGGCTAACTTGATCCCAGAGGGAAACTGAAAAAGTAGGCAATTTCGAAGAATCGGGGAAGGTCGCCATGTCAGCAACATCACACTCGCTACAACTGGGCTTCATGTTGTTGACTTCCCTGCCCCACGGATCGTCCGCTCTGCAAGACAATGGGAACCGAAACAAAACACCCGCGTCGGCAAAGGAGAGGCACCATGGCTAGACCACGGCTCAGTAATGCGATCGTCACTGACTATCTACAAAAGATCGGATCCGGAGAGATTGAACCGGGCGAACCTCTGCCCCCGGAGTCGGTATTGTGCGAGACCTACGGTGTCGGACGCAGCGTAATTCGAGAAGCGCTCCAAGCTCTCGACGCCAAAGGTTTTATCGTCGTCAGGCAGGGAAGCGTCGCTTCGGTTGCACCCCGCTACAAGTGGCACGTGCTCGATTCGGAGTTTCTTGACGTCAATAGTGGGGAGGAATTTTTCGCGCTCCTTCAGGAAGCACGGGAACTGCTGGAACCACTGCTGGCCGCTCTTGCCGCCGAGAGAGCAACATCTGAGGCGATATCCGAGATGGAAGACATCAATAATCGGCTCGCTGTGACAAAGAGCTCACCCACTGAGCACGCTGACCTCGACATCGCATTTCACGATGCGATCGCGAGAGCGACGGACAACGCGATTCTGGTGTCACTCCACAGTTCCATTACCGGCTTGGGGCAGCGATCGCGCTCGATCTCTGCAGGAATCCCCGGCGCTATAGACCGCGCCGTCGTCTGGCACCAGCACATCGTCGATGCGCTGAAAGCCGCTGACCCCGTAGGCGCCTCCGCGGCCATGCACCTCCATCTTCGTCAGGTCAGCGACGAGCTAGAGCGGGCAGACCAACTCTCAAGCACGGAAGGAACGGAGCGCTCGTGAGTAACTATTCCGTCACTACCCTGGCTGTCGGTTCGAGCATCATTCCCGGCCCCGAGCTCTTCTGGATGAACCACTTCGATGAATGGTTCCCTCTAACGTTTCAATCTGTACTCATCACAGGCGACGGCATCGTCGCGCTGGTCAACACCGGGCCTGCCGAGAATCTCGACCCAATGAACGATGGTTGGGCGTCATTCCTCGGCGAAAAAGCACGAATGAGTCGCGAGCCTGGCGAGTACATCCTCGACCAACTCAAGAAACATGACCTGCAGCCCGAAGACGTGACCCACGTTATCCTCACGCCCCTCCAGCTCTACACCGTAAGCAATGTGCTCGCGTTTCCGAACGCCCAAATCTGTATTGCGGAGCGCGGCTGGGTCCACTTCCACACGACACATAATCACCCTCACGATAACCGGGCAACCAGCATCCCCGATGAAATTCTCAAGGAACTCGTCACCACCGCGTGGCCTCGGGTTCGTTTGCTGAAGGACGAAGACGAGTTAGCTCCGGGATTACGCACATGGTGGTCGGGCGGACATCACCGGGCCTCAGTCGTCGTCGAAGTCGACACCGCAGTAGGAGTCGTTGCGATTTCTGACACATTTTTCTACGAAAAGAATGTCCGTGACGATATCCCGATCGGAATCAACGAAAACATGTACGAGGTATTGGCTGCCCATTCCCGCGTTCGCGAGTCTGCCGACCTTCTCGTTCCCCTGTATGACCCCCACAACTTTGACAAGTACCCGAACGGCGTCGTAGCCCCGGGAACTCCCTGACGGAACATCACGCATCGATACGGCGTCTTCTGCTCGTCCCTATCGGAACACAATCAATAGAAGGTAGACCGCACATGCTTGCTCTCGTTTTCAACGGTCCGTGGGATCTTTCGATAATGGAGAGACCGGACCCGATTGTCGGTCCAACAGATGTGCTAATCACTGTCATCGCAACCGGCGTCTGCGGCACCGACATCCACGGCTATACCGGCGACAACGGTCGGCGCTTTGCCGGCCAAGTTATGGGGCACGAGACTGTCGGGCGAGTCCGCGAAGTGGGCTCGAGCGTTGACACCGTCGCAGTCGGAACCCTCGTGACGATAAATCCCCTCATCCCCTGCGGCGATTGTTCCGCGTGTGCGGCCGGCGAAAGCCAAGTGTGCCCCGATCAAGTCGTCATCGGAGTAGAGCCACGTCTTGACGGCGCATTTGCCGAACTACTCGTTGCACCAGCCGACAACGTGATTTCACTCAGCGAAGAGATCCCCGTTATGCATGGTGCGCTTATCGAACCGCTCGCTGTGGGCTACCACGCGGCCTGCCGCGGAAATCTCACACCGGAGGATCGGCTGCTGGTTATTGGCGGAGGGCCCATCGGGCAGTCCGTCGCCATCGGTGCTCGACGTCTCGGCGTCACCAAAATTCTCGTGAGTGAGCCCTCGGAACCTCGTCGCGCTCTCCTCGAACAGCTCGGATTCGTCACCACCACACCCGCCGATCTGGCCAATGCCGTGACGTCAATTCTCGACGGTGCAGCGACCGCTGTCGTCGACGCTGTAGGCATTAACCCGAGCATCGCTGCTGCCCTAGAGAATTCGACCACGCGGGCAAAAATCGTTCTCGTCGGTATGGGAGCGAAGTCCCTGACGTTGTCATCCTACGGAATCAGCGTCGGCGAAAGAGAAATCATCGGCAGCTATTGCTACTCAGACAAGCACTTTCGTAGCACCGCCGGTTGGGTTGGCGAAGGCCACTCAGAACTTGATCTCTTGATCGACAGGGAACTCCCCCTCAATCACGGCCCTGAAGTATTTCGCACCCTCGCCGACGGCTCCGTCTCGGCGAACAAGATCCTGCTGCTCCCTACACAGAAATAGCCGTCACTATGAAGCTTGCACGCCTCGGTAAACCACAATCAGAAATTCCTGTTGCCGTCACGAGTGACGGCATCCTCGACTTGCGATCCGTCACGAGTGATATCGACGAACACTTTTTCGAGAATGGCGGAGTAGAAGCTGTTCGGGCAGCAATCGAACAGGGGTCTCTCCCCGTTCTCCCCGACGCCAGCTCAATGAGAATCGGCGCGCCCATCGCTCGCCCTAGTGCCGTTATCTGCGTGGGAATGAACTACGCAGCGCACGCCGCGGAGTCGGGCTCCTTGCCGCCAGAGGTTCCCATCATCTTCCTCAAGACTCCTAATACCGTGGTCGGGCCAAACGACCAGGTTCGGATTCCTCGCGGCAGTGTCAAAACCGATTGGGAGGTAGAGCTCGGCATCGTCATCGGTTCGCGAGCCTCCTATCTTGACTCTCCCGCGAAGAGCATGGATTACGTCGCCGGCTTTGTTGCGGCGAATGATGTCTCTGAGCGTGATTTTCAATTGGAAGTGTCTGGCGGGCAATGGAGCAAGGGAAAGTGCGCTCCCGGCTTCAATCCGACGGGTCCCTGGCTCGTGACCCCCGATGAGGTCGATCACCAGAATCTCGGGCTGCGCAGTTGGGTCAATGGAGAACCGCGCCAGAACTCCTCGACGGCTGACATGATTTTCTCAGTCGAGTTCATCATTTGGCACCTCTCGCAGTACCTGACGCTTGAACCCGGAGACTTGATCCTCACTGGTACGCCCGAGGGAGTCGCGCTCTCAGGAAGGTTCCCGTATCTTTCAGCCTCCGATACTGTCGCCATCGAAATCGACGGTCTCGGCAGACAGGAGCAGGTCTTCGTTCCTGCATAGGCAACGAACTCCACGATAGCGATGTCGACAATGCCTGAAGTCAATAGCGATGTTACGTTTTTGCCTCACCGCGTCGAACTAACTCCTCTACGTTTCTTGGAGCGTTCCGCCGCCACTTTTCCGGAGAAACCTGCTGTCATTTACGGCGACAGTAAATATACCTACCGCGAGCTGGCGCACGAAGTACAGTCTCTGGCACGCAGTCTCCGTCATCGCATCAACCCTGGCGACCGAGTGGCTTATCTTGCCCCGAACATTCCGGAGCTACTGATTGCCCACTTCGCCGTGCCGCTTGCCGGCGGTGTGCTTGTTGCGTTGAATACCCGCCTTTCGGCGGGAGAGATCGACTACATCCTCGATCATTCGGGAGCCGCGCTGTTGTTTGCCGATTCTGAATTGCTGTCGGCTCTTGGCGATCCACGAACGCGCGTTGCTGGCCTCCACGAAATAGTTGAGATCACGGATGTCGTAGCGGGTTCAGTTCCGACGGGGTTGAATGTGACTTCATACCCAGATTTTCTCCAGAGCAAACCCGCCGATATCCCATTGATCCCGTGGTCTGTTGCTGATGAAAACGGGCTAATTGCGATCAACTACACCTCGGGCACGACGGGAAAACCGAAAGGCGTCGTGTACACGCATCGCGGCGCATATCTGAATTCGATGGGCTTTGTTCATCACAATGGCTACTCCGGTGACACTCGGTATTTGTGGACTTTACCGATGTTCCACTGCAATGGATGGTGCACCACGTGGGCGGTTACTGCCGCAGCAGGGCTGCACATTTGCCTCCGAGCTGTCCGAGAGGAGGCCATCTGGAAGGCAATCGACAATTTCGATGTGAGCCACTTATGCGGCGCACCGACTACGCTCAGCACGATCGCTGAAGCTTCAGAAGCTCACCGGCTTAGCCACCCCCTAAAGATCACCACGGGAGGTGCACCTCCGTCTCCCGCAATGATTCGCAGCCTTGAGGATCTCGGTGCCAGCGTCATCCACGCGTATGGACTGACGGAGGTATATGGGCCGTTTACGATCTGTGAATATCAAGACGACTGGTCGCAGTTACCAGCGGACGAGCGCGCTGCCAAGATGGCCCGCCAGGGCGTACGGATGCTCCAAGCCGGTGAGATCAGGGTCGTCGATGAGCGAGGACATGATGTTCGTGCCGACGGCATCACTCAGGGCGAAATCAGCATGCGCGGAAACAATGTGAGCCCCGGCTACTACAGAGATCCAGAGGAAACCCAGAAGGCCTTCCGCGACGGTTGGTTTTACAGTGGGGATCTAGGAGTGATGCACCCGGACGGTTACATCGAAGTCAAAGATCGCGCGAAAGACATCATCATCTCCGGTGGTGAGAATATCTCGTCGATTGAAGTGGAGAACGCCCTTCTCGCGCAGGTGGAGCTCGTTGATGCTGCTGTAGTCGCTGAAAGCAGCGAGAAGTGGGGCGAGCGGCCGGTAGCTTTCATCGTGTTTCGCGAGGGGCACGAACTAGCAACTGATGAGCTGAAGCTCCGCTTGCGTGCGACGCTGGCAGCGTTCAAAGTGCCAGATCGATTCGTCGTGCTCCAAAAACTTCCACGAACATCCACCGGTAAAGTTCTGAAAACTGAGCTGCGGTCGTCAACACGCTCTCCGCATGAGTCTCATCACGAAAGGTAGCTCCCTATGAAACTTCCCGAAACTGCGAAACTTTTCAGACTACGGGCTGCACACCGACAGGATCCTCTCGGTATTGCCGCTCGACCGATACTGCTCACCTGGGCGGCAGAGGGCACGCTAGAGATCGATACCAGCCGAGGCTATTCCGTCACTGTTGCCGACAATGAAGTCGATGCAGTAAACGGAACTGGCGAGGTTTGGACGGCAGCCAACCTTTCCTACCCCAGAGTGATTTTTGACGGCTCAGCACTCGGTCCCCGTGCCAGACGGTACTGGGTTGTATCGGCCAGGACTGTCGATGGTCAGAGAGTCACGAGCGAGCCGTCCTGGTTCGAAACCGGGTTGCTCGAGGAATCAGACTGGGATGCACGCTGGATTGCCGCCCCCCTTCAGGCACTGCGCCGCGAAAATTGGGATCCGGCTCCCCTGCTTCGCACATCGTTCACCCTCGACGAGACCAGCATTGGATCGGCCGAACGTGCACGCGTCTACGTCACAGCATTGGGCATTTATCGGCTGACCATTAACGGAACAGAACTTACTTCCAATGCGCTCCTTAGACCCGGATGGACTGACTACACGACCCGGGTCTATCACCAGACATGGGACATCGCACAATATCTTCGCTCTGGTGAGAATGTCATAGCAGTTGAGCTTGCGAAAGGCTGGTACGCGGGCCGTATCGGATTGCAACGTGAAATCGAACTGTACGGGGCACAGCCCGCTCTTCGTCTTCAACTCGAAGTCGGCGGCGGAGAAAAAGCGGCTCGCGTGACGAGCGGAGCCGATTGGCGCTACTCCTATGGCGCGATTCAGAGTGCCGATCTGCTTTCCGGTGAAACCCAAGACGTCCGCTTAGCCCAGCACGGATGGGATCGCCCCGGCTTCGATGACTCCGACTGGAGCAGCGTCGAGCAACCACCGATCGCCATCGCAGTCGATCCTCAGCCTCATGATCACGTGCGGATTCACCAAGAGCATGAGGGTGTCCTCGTCTGGGAGCACGGCCGTGGACCTGCAATCTTTGACTTCGGACAGAACCTTGTCGGCTGGACACGGTTGGAGACCACCACTCTGCCCAAGGCCGACGTCCTCGTTCAGCATGGTGAGATCCTGACACCGCACAATCGGGTGTACCGGGACAATTTGCGGATTGCGTTTCAGGAGGACCGTTACACGACCGGTGACGGAGACTCGCATTGCCTCGAACCACGGTTTACTCTTCACGGTTTCAGATATGCCGAAGTCTGGGGGCTGCCTTCCCAAAATCCGTTCGGCAACTTCAAGGCACTTCCCACGACAAAAATCACCGCTGTCTCGGTAGACGCGGGACAAGAGTCTGTCGGCACTTTCGAGTGTTCGGATGACCGGCTCAACTCATTGGCACGTTCCATCGAATGGACAGTGCGCGATAACTTCATCGAGGTAATCACAGATTGCCCGCAGCGGGAAGAGCGTCTCGGATGGCTCGGGGACGCCGGCGTGATCAGTCACACCGCTGCGTACCACTTTGATATCGGTGCGTTCGTCAGCAAGTTTGTTCAGGACGCTGAAGACAGTCAGGGGGCCGACGGCACCATTCGCAACTACGCTCCCGCTGTACCTCCCGCCAACGGCGTTAACGGTGCGCCCGGTTGGGCCGACGGCTACGTTCGCCTGATCCATCTTCTCGTCGAGCGCTATGGAGATCTTGCGACCGCCCAACGCCACTACGACTCCATGCGGAGGTATCTGGATTTCGTCGACTCTCAGAATCCTTCGGGCATTCGCACTGAGGCTGTTGGCGCTGACTTCGGCGATTGGCTTTCCCTCCCCGAGGATCCCAATGAACCATCTCATGCGGGCTATGAGTGGACAGGGTCACGGTCGACGAGCCATCTGCCTGCCGTTGATACCGCCCACACCTTCCGCTCCTATCGCCAGCTTGCCGAGATGGCTGAGTGGTTAGACGCTCCCGAAGAGGCCGAGAGGTGCTTGGCACGGGCCGAGCAAATTCGGAGTGCTTACATCGATGCTTTCGTCAGCGACGACGGCCGTATTACCGGCGATACCCAGACTGTTTACGCCCAAGCAATCGGCTATAACATTCTCGAGGGTCAGCTCAAAGAGCGTGCCGTGCAACGTTTGGGCGAGAAAGTACGCGAGCTAGGCAACGTCACGACCGGAATCCACGGTGTAGAACATATCCTTCCCGTTCTCGCGAGAAACGGGTTCGTCGATCTTGCTTACGAAATGCTGCTGAAAGACGACATGCCGAGCTGGCTCCACATGATGCGCATGGGGGGAACCACAATTTGGGAGAAGTGGGACGGCATCGCTAGCGATGGCACGCTTGCCACATCCGAGATGAATTCCTTTAACCACTGCGCGCTGGGCGCCGTGGGCCAGTTCCTCTTTGAAGATGTTGCCGGTCTCGACGCGAGCAAGACGGCGTGGAGCAAAACTGTCGAGGTGCGCCCCGCCTACACGAAGTCTTTAGAGTGGGCGGGTGCTCGATACATGACGAGCGCGGGTCGTGTGAGCGCTACCTGGCGGTGGGATGGCGACTCACTTATCCAAGATGTGCAGGTTCCGCCGACGCTGACCGCCATTGTGCGGATTCCCGTCGGGTTCAGCCTCTCCGGAGCGTCAGGAATACCAGACGCCAACGTTGCTCTTGTGGCCGGCGAACACCAACTTCGGTTTACGCCGCTCTAACGCCGCGAGCCCGGCGAG
>TARA_R110002051_G_scaffold188553_1_pt1 | contig 18472 bp, 13 predicted proteins | sample TARA_R110002051 | Tara Oceans TARA_R110002051 (sample SAMEA4397023) | marine metagenome | biome: Polar Biome; feature: [MES] marine water layer (ENVO:01000295) within the mesopelagic zone...; material: water (ENVO:00002006), including particulate matter (ENVO:01000060) such...
ACACCAATGACTTAATTCTAGTAAACTCTTTGTTAATAATGTACATGTCTATGTTGTTGAAAGTTAGTAGATTTAAAATCTATACTTGTTTTTATATTATTCAAAGAAAATGTACATATTTTTGGGTTTAATTATAAAATTGTACATCAACTTTTGATTGTGTCTGAATTACTCATAGCTACATATTGTGCATTTTTGAATTCAACATTAAGCAACATATACTTGAAAACACATTAACACAAATGTTATTTTTAACGTAATTAAGTACACAATTAGTTTGTTAGTTCAAAAATCACGTACTTAAAGAAATCGACTAACTCTTAAAAAAATCTCATTAGTTTCATCACTTGCTATAGAAGCAACAGCCGTCATACCCCAAAATAATTCACCAAATAGCTCAATAGCTATCAGTAGGTGTTCAGCTGATAAATTAATGCTTATGAATTTAGAGGGTATATGCAAACCTTCATTAGTTCGACTAAAATACAACGACTTTTCTCTAAGAGCTGAGTATTTCCCCGTTTCATAGTTCATTATTATCTCTTCAACTCTCTCTTTACCAATACTGTTATATAAACGTTCAGAAGATAAAAATAAAGGGTCGATAGATATCCTGTGCTTTTTGCCATGATTAAAGAGAGGGTCTTTCGATCGCTTTACCCTCTGCTTCGTTTCTAGCTCTCCTCTTGAGCGCATGTGCCCAGCGTGAACTTTAGCAATTTCTTCGAATACAGTAATAGATAAAAATAGCGAAGATGCTGCACTGTCAGCTGTTAATAAGGTATATGAAGCTTTTATCAAATCAAAGATATGCATAATAGCAGCGTTATACTCATCTCGACTATGTAATCCTATATAACCATCAGAAATTGATAGAGATGCTTCGTATGCTATATGGTGACCAGTACTTTTCACTATGTGACTCTCCGTTAATAAGTATCAATGACAATTGCAAAGACTTAAATCGCTTTCGGTAATTGGCTATAGCAACTTGTATAAGCTACCCGTTCCATAAAGTGGATCTAGATAGCCTATTTTTGAGATGAAATATCTATCCTAAAGATTTTAAAAGCTTGTTACTATCTAGATCATAGCCTGCTTCACTCAGCTCTTTCGATAGTATCTGTTTCCAAGCACCAGCATTATCTAACTGGTTCCAAATAACACCGCTAAAATCTGTCGGAATTTCTAAATCACCTGATTTAAATGCACATACTCTGTTCCGACCGAGTTTTCCCATGAAATAACCTAGCTCTAGAATCACGTTTTGACGTGCTCGAAGGTGGTAATTATCTGCATTTTTCGATTTACCCATATCATCTGGAGTCAGTAATATGATTGCAAACCCTACATCCGCATAATGCTCAATTTTTTCAATAATCGTTTTATTACCACTTGCCTGTTCATGAAGAACAATAGCTTCGAAATCATTTCTCTCTAGAAAACGAGCCATCATTTCTTTTGCATGATCGTCATGCCCATGAACGACAAATACTTTTCTATTAGATTGAGCGTTAGTGCTAGCATCCTCTATCTTAAGCTTAGGTTCTATATTGCTATTCGAAGCTACATATTCTTTATAATCGCGCACAAAGGGAATAACTAGCCCTCTAACTAAGTTGTGAATACTGGAGATTATTTTACGGTCACGGCTATTAAAGAATACATGCGCAAAGGTAGAAGCATAATCTGTATCATTGCCTATTTTTTGGATTAATGCATACTTTAAACCTAAATCATTTTCATCATCACCAGTCCATTGTAATTTGCTAGTACCAACCATTCCTTGCTGGGTGGCATAGCTTGCTTCTAAAAACTGTTCTAAGTTGATATTTTTAGTAAGTATTTTATTAAAAGGCTGTAAGTCTTCATGGCGTAACAACTGAGCTAGCTTTTCAAACAACCCTTCATAGGTTTGACTTTGTGAGGCTTGGAGATCTAACAAGGTATTATCGATTTTTTTGAATAGATCAACGGCCATTTTCATTCCCCTCACTATCAGCCTGTATTCTTGCTTCACTTGCTTTATCTACAATCATCTGCCTATATTCTGCCTTGATACCGTCAGCCATGTCGATAGCCACAGGATTTGAAGCGTAATTTTCGAACTTTTTATCAACCATATTTTCCATTTCAACGATAGCTAACTCAATGCTTTCAGCACTTTCAGCATCGAACTGTATGGTTCCTAATGCACCTTCGAGCTCACTAGTTACTTTGCCCAACTCACTTAATGTCTTGTTCAGTTGATCTAGCCCTTTTATCTCAAACATCTTATTTACTCCTATTTCATGACTATCGATTTTTATAAAGTTATAATAGCAGGTTAGCTGATTAACAATTCACATTAGCCGAGCATATGCGACAATATGTGTCGTTTGAAATATTTGTCTCATTGTTTGGATAGAATGACTTTGTCATAATGCCAAATCAGTTATATAAGCGTTCCTTTTACCTTACACCTTAGGAAGTATCATGACCAACCTGTCTACCGAAACCCTCTTTGATGAAACTGAAACGGCAAATAGCAAACAAATTGCTATCTTGAAGAAGCACTTTCCTCAATGTTTTGACAAGGATGGTCACTTTCAGCCGGAAAAGATGATGGAGGTCGTAAAAGCCAACGAAGTAGATATGGTGAAGGAGTCATATAGCTTAAATTGGCTTGGTAAAGCCTATGCTAGGCTGTTAACCAACTTACCGCCACAAAAGCTACTAAAACCTGATACAACGCATAACGAAAGCCCTGAAAACAGTGTTAGCGGCAATATACTGATTAAAGGCGATAATCTTGAAGTGCTCAAGCATTTGGTCAATGGCTACCGTGAAAAAATTAAGATGATATACATTGACCCTCCTTACAATACGGGGTCAGATGGTTTTGTCTATCAAGATAACTTCAAGTTCACAGTAAATGATTTGAGCCGATTAGCAGGCATCGATAAAGCTGAAGCAGAACGAATCCTTAGTTTTAACGCTAAAGGCTCGAATAGCCATAGTGCTTGGCTGACCTTTATGTATCCAAGACTTTATATAGCTCGTGAGCTATTAAAAGAGGACGGTGTAATATTCATCAGTATAGACGATAACGAGCAGGCGCAGCTAAAGTTACTGTGCGATGAGATTTTTGGAGAGGAAAATTTCATTTCAGATATAGCAGTCGTTAATAACCCCAAGGGTCGAAGTGATCAGATTAATATTGCAACCGCGCATGAATCCCTTCTAGTTTATGCTAAGTCAACGAAGCTACAGCTTAGAGGGTTTGAGGCAGGCGAACATATTACTAAACGCTACAACAAAGAAGATGACAAGGGAAGATGGAGAGAAATTGATCTGAGGAAAACTGGAAGTAATGACAGGGCTATTGATAGACCTAATATGTACTATCCATTTTATTGGGATGAGGAGAATGAGGTATTAAGTTTTGAAAAAACAGAGGGGTCTGTTGAGATTTATCCAATGAAAAGTAAGTCTGAAGAAGGGTGTTGGAGATGGGGTAAGGATAATGCAGAGAACAATATAGAGTTGCTTTATGCTCGATATATGCCTGTAAAGAAGCAGTGGTCAGTCTTTGAAAAGGACTATTTAGATACGGAAGAGTTAATCAAATCTACCAGTGTATGGAGCTTCAAAGATGTCAATAGTGAACGAGGAACAGATTCGTTTGTTAAAGAGTTAGGCTTTAGTAGAGGTGTTTTCAAAAGCCCTAAGCCTGTAGGCACTATTCATAGAGCGACTCAGCTAGGCGCTGATAAAGACTCCATAATATTGGATTTCTTCTCAGGTAGTGGTACAACCGCTCAGTCGATAATGCAACTTAATGCTGATGACAAAGGCAGTAGAAAGTTTGTGTGTGTCCAGCTTGATGAGGCTACCTATGATACGGATACAAAGACAGGGGAAAAAATAGCGAAAAAAGGCTCTGAACAAGCTTTTCAAGCGGGCTATATGACAATATTTGAGATTACCAAAGAGCGTATTAGAAGGTCTGCTGAGAAGATTGCTAAAGAGTGTGAGGAGTATCAAGGTGATTTAGGCTTCAAAATCTTTGAGACCGTGGATGACTTCCGTCCTAGCGTAGATGATGAATTGCAAGTGAGTAATGAAAGCCTGTTTGACGATATGGTATTAAGTGACGAGCAATATCAAGCGCTGCTGACTACATGGATGCTATATGATAATAACCAATTAACTGAGACCATCATAAGTATAGACTTGCAAGGTTATAACGCTGAGCTGGTGAATAAGAACCTATATCTCATCGCTTCTGACTTTGGCACTCAAAATTTGAAGTGCTTGTTAGATAAGTTAGATGAGGATAAAAGTTTTGCGCCAGATAGAATCATAGTTAACGGCTACAACTTCGATACCGCCATTCAAATGGAATTAAACGAAGCCATCAGAAGCTATCAAAACAAAAAGAAGATCACTATCAATATTATTGTTAGATACTAAATTTTTGATAGCTATTTTCTTTTTCAACTTCATAGACGAGAGTGACCATGGCAGGCTTTAACTTTGAACCAAATCTACCTCACCAAGAAAAGGCAATTATTGCGTTAATAAAGTCGTTTGCAAATGTAGAGTTTCATTCTTCAAGCGACTATACCATCAATCAATATGTCAACCCTAAGATCAGTTTTAACGCTGCCGTACTTGCTAATGATATTGAGGAGGTGCAACAAGACAATGGCATCTTTGGTAAAGACAAACGCAGTGACGACTTAGTGTTCGATATCTCAATGGAGACGGGTACGGGTAAGACTTACACATATACCAAAACCATGTATGAGCTTAACAAAATCTATGGGCTGTTTAAGTTTATCGTCGTCGTGCCGACTCTGTCTATTAAGGCTGGTACGGTAAATTTCTTAAAAAGTGATGCTTTACGTGAGCACTTTCGCCATGATTTTCAAGGTGAATATCATGATAAGCAAATTGTCACCTATGTGGTTGAGAGCAAGAAAAGTAAAAAAGGCAAAAGATCATATATGCCAGAGTCTGTGACTCAGTTTGTCAATGCCAGTCACGGTGACAAAAGTAAAATACACGTTTTAGTGATTAACCAAGGCATGATTAACTCACCTACTATTCAAGAAGAAAGGTTTGATCGAGCACTGCTTGGAGAGAAGTATGATAGAGCAATCGATACGTTAGCAGGTATCAACCCTGTCGTTATCATAGACGAGCCGCATAAGTTTCCACAGACGGGTAAAACGTGGAAAAGTATATCAAACTTAAAAGCGCAGTTCACGCTACGCTATGGTGCAACGTTCAACGATGAGTATAAAAACCTCATTTACCATCTAACTGCTGTTGATGCTTTTAACCAAGATTTGGTTAAAGGGGTTACCGCCTATGTTGAAACTTTATCAGGTAATGACAACGCTAAGCTCACTTTAAAGTCATTAAATGGTAAAGAAGCCGAGTTTGAGCTTAGCGAGAATGGTACTAAAACTCGCCATATACTTGGGAAGGATGATTCACTTTCAAGCATCCACTCAGCGATACATAGTTTAAATATCGAAAAATTAAATAAAACTACTTTGGTTCTTAGTAACGGTATTGAGCTTAAGAAAGACGAAAGTATTAACCCATACTCTTATCATGAATCACTTCAAGACAGTATGATTCAAAAGGCTATCAAAGAGCACTTTAAACTAGAGCGAGAGCTGCTTACTCGCAGTCCTCGTATCAAACCGTTAACATTGTTCTTCATTGATGATATCGAGGGTTATAGAGACGGTAATGAGCTCGCTGGCAGTTTGAAAACACAGTTTGAGGCTTGGGTACTAGCAATAGCTAAGTCCTATCTTGCTAAAGAAACAGATTTATTCTATAAGCAGTACTTACAGCGTACTATTAAAGATATCAGCCTCACCCATGGTGGCTATTTTTCAAAAGATAACACGGGTAACGATGAAAAAATTGAAGCTGAGATTAACGAAATTTTGCATGATAAAGAAAGTTTATTGTCATTGGATAATCCAAGGCGCTTTATTTTCTCTAAATGGACGTTGCGTGAGGGATGGGATAATCCAAACGTTTTTCAAATCTGTAAGCTCCGTTCAAGTGGTAGTACGACCTCTAAACTACAGGAAGTTGGTAGAGGCTTGCGATTGCCCGTCAATGAACACATGGCGAGAGAGAAAACCGATGACTTTCGTTTAAACTATTATGTCGACTTTACGGAAAAGGATTTTGTAGAGGAGCTGACCCAAGAGATTAATCAGACCTCTGCTTCAGAAGTAGTGCCAGAAGAGCTGAACAATGAGTTAGTTGAGCAAATCAAAAATCATTATGAAGTGAGTAAAAGAGAGCTCAGTAATCAACTTTATGACCAAAAATTAATTGATGATGACGAGAAGTTCTTGGAGGGTGGTTATCAAGCCCTTAAAGACCTATATCCCAACGCTTTTGCTCAGAAGCTGAAAAAAGATAAGGTTGTCGATAAGAGTAAATCAGATACGAAAACTAAAACTAAGGTTAGAATTGGTAAATATGAAGAACTCAAGGAACTATGGGAGTTGATTAATCAGCGTGCCATTTTAGAATACCAGTTTGAAGATGAGGTCAATTTCTATGAAAAGCTTCTCATGGATTATCTCAAGCAAGAGATTGCTGCTGATAATTTCAGTAAGACTGGGCTCGTAACAAAAGTATCGAAGCTCCATATCCATAATAATCAAGCTGGTTATCAGAGCGTATATGATGATGAGGAAGACTTCGCAAAAATCAGCACCATGAGTTACGGCAGTTTTTTACGTCAGTTATCCGAAAAAACATACATAAAGTTGCCAACCTTACATAAAGCGTTCGTTACTCTCAAACACCTAAAAGACAAAGGTGAACAGGGTCTCGACATTAATGATTATTTGAACATCCAAACTATCCGTAAGTTTGCTGATGGGATAAAGCTATACCTGTTCCAAAATGCTATGCAGAAGTTTGAGATAGGCTATAACATCATATCTAATCAAGTTCATCCTACTAGCTATACGGATTCAACTGGCTCACCTTTACTCGAGTTAAAATCAGGTCAGCTAGGCGTTCAATATGATGAAGGTAAGCCTAGTGATGACTTTCTTTTTGAAGATGTTTTTTATGATTCGCCTTTAGAAAAACAGAATATTAAAGAGGAAATTAAGCATGTGACGGTGTTTAGTAAGATCCCTCGCAATTCGATTAGAATACCAATAGCTGGGGGTGGTACTTACTCACCTGACTTTGCTTATGTTATTGAGACTGAAAAAGGTCAAACGCTCAATTTAATTATTGAAACCAAAGATACTAGCTCATCTGATAGTCTGAGGGCAGAGGAAAATCGCAAGATAAAGCACGCTGAACGTTTATTTAATCAGATGGAATCAGATGGATTGAGTGTAAGTTTTAGTACTCAGTTTCAAGGTGACTTGATCAAGGATATTATTAATAAGGTGTTAGATCGGGCTGGATAAAGGAAGATGCGTCAATAATGAGAGCAAACTAAATAATAACCGTAACATTTCATTGGGTAATAAGGACGTTAAGATGTATAGAGGTTCAGAATGGGGGCGTTGGGATTTACATGTTCATACAAAAGGAACTGCCAAAAATGATCAGTTTGGCAATATAACTTTCGATGAATACTGTGAGAATTTGTTTACTAAAGCTTTAGAGAAGGATATTAAGGTTATAGGTATCACTGACTACTTTAGTATTGAAAACTTTGAAAAAGTTAAGATTTTTCAAGAGCATATTAACAAACATCCTTCATTCACTGAATGTCAAAAAGATGCGATAAGTAAGATATTTCTAATACCTAATATAGAGCTTAGAATTATTCCAACTACTTCAAAGAGTAAACTAGTCAATATCCATATAATATTTAATCCAGAGATTATTGAAGATTTCAAAAGTGGGTTCATGACGAAAGTTGAAATGACAACTGATACTCAGCAAAAGTTCAATTTAACTAGGCATGATGTTACAAGCTTAGGCAGACACCATGATTCTAAAGCCATCGATAACGATACTGCTTATAAAATTGGCTTAAGAGAATTGGTTATAAGTCATACTGATATCATAGATGCTATAAATTCAAGAAAGGTTTTATCTGATAATTGCCTCATATTTGTTTCTAATAACTCAACAGATGGAGTTTCAGGTGTTGGTAAGCATGAGGTTCCACCAAGAGAGTTAATGAATACAATTTACAGAACCTCTAACGGAATTTTCTCACCGAAACTATCTGATATTGAGTACTTTATAGGCAAAAGAGCTGATGATAAAGAGGAAATAATAAAAAAATATGGTTCATTAAAACCTTGTATACATGGTAGTGATGCTCATTGTTTAGAAGATCTGTTTGACCCTGATCTGAATCGATACTGTTGGATTAAAGCTGAGCCAACTTTTGAGGGTTTAAAACAAATACTTCATGAGCCTGAAACACGCGTGTACATAGGCTCAAATAAACCAGAACCCAAATTAGATTACGAAGTAATTGATAGGATCGAAATCAACAATGAAAACATAGGTACTAACGTTCTTTATTTGAATCCAAACCTTAATGCTATCATTGGTGGACGTTCTTCTGGAAAATCTACCTTAGTCCAGTGTATCGCTAACAAGGTTGCTCCTAGTTCTCTGAAAAATGGTGAACCAGAAATTCATGTTCAAGAAATTTCAGATTGTATTAAAATAATTTGGCAGGATAGTAAGGAAGATGATACAAGGTCTATAGATTATTTTTATCAAGGTCATATGTTTCATAAAACACATGAAGAAGGTATTGAAAGTATAGTTAAAGATATCCTGTTCCAATTAAACCCAAAAGCCTATGAAGATAGTGATAAAAAAATTGCAGGGTTGAGACAAAAAAATGCTAGTCAGCTTTCGAGCTATTTTAGTAATCAAGAACTTATCAATCAAAAGCTTGAACAGTCAAGTAGCATTGGAAATAAAAGCGATATTTCACAGCAGATTGACAGATTAAATCAGTTAATAAATAAGTCTAGTGTTGGGACCTATACTCAGCTTGAGCTTGAAGAGCATAGTAAAAAGCAAGCTGCTTTGAAAAATCTGGAGTATAGTCTCAGCACTCTTAAAAGCACTATAGAAGATATAAGTAATCTATCCGTAGAAAATGTATTAGAAATTAGCAATCCGTTTTTAGATAATCCTTTTTACCAATATATAAAAAACACTACAGAAGAAAAGCTTAATAATATCGAAACGTTTATTGAAGCTCAAGTTGAAGAGTTAAAGCAAGCAGCAAAACTAGCTCTAGATACTACTAAGAATGATTATGAGGAGCGAATTTCTTTAATAAATACAGATAGTGAATTTATCCAAATAGAGAAATACCTTAAAGCTACTGAGTCGATAAAGCCATTAATAACCCAAAAAAACAAAGAAAATGAAAAGCTTGAAATTATCACGCAGTTAGAAGATGAGATTAGTGAGATTAGACATGAATCTAGCACAATTTTAGCTCAAGCTCATGATAATTGGATGTTAATGAATAAAGAGCCTTTACTTCTAACTGAAGATATTAAAGTTCTTGAGAATAATAGCTTGGAAATATCACCTATTCCAAAGTTTCAGAGCGATAAGTTTAATGAGTTTATAGTCAAGTATATTAATCAACAACCAGAAAAAGCGCAAAACTATGCAAATTCACAATTTCTTGATGTGGAATCTCTATTTGTAGGTTTTAATGATATCAGTGAAGCATTGAAAAAGGGTGCGATTAAGCTGAAATCAGGCTTTACAGAAGAGAGTTTTTATTCTGACTTCTTAACTACGAATTGGTTTAAACTTAGCTATGATGTTCTTTATGAAGGCGATAGTTATATTGAGATGTCACAAGGCAAAAAAGCTTTTGTAGTTCTAAAGTTAAGCTTAGAGTGTAGCGAAAGGAAATGTCCGATAATAATAGATCAACCAGAGGATGATTTAGATAACAGAGCCATTTATACAGAGCTCGTAACATACATTAAAGAGAAGAAATCAAAAAGACAAATTATCCTAGTAACACATAATGCGAATGTTGTAGTTAACGCTGATAGTGAACAGATTATAGTTGCTAACCAACACGGATCTAAAACTCCTAATAATGGTAGTAAAAAGTTTGAGTATAAACTTGGTAGTATCGAGTCAGACATTAAGTCTGATTCTGAACATGCATCTATTTTAGAGTCCAAAACCATAAAAGAGCATATTTGTGAAATTCTTGAAGGTGGAAATACTGCATTTAAGCTAAGAGAACAAAAATATAATTTTTGATATATTAAAAGTATTACTAAATACTAGGTTTGCTTATCTGATCATGTATCGATAACCAACCTAGTTCTTTTAAGAATATGATTTCAAATTAAATCTTTTATATCCACTTCTAATGCATCACAAACTTCATACGCCTTTTTCAGTGTGATATTCTTCTCACCACGCTCGATGTTTCCCATATAGCTTCGATCAATACCAGCCATCTCTGCCAATCTTTCTTGAGATATTCCTTTGCTTTTTCGTGCTTCGCGGACACGTCTTCCAAAAACAATCATACGTTCATCTGTCTTCATCTCACTAACCACTGCTAAAAATAGCAATACTCACAGTGGTAGGCTATAATATCCACGGGATATAGTCGGTATTAGTGGGTAAGCATGAAAACAAAATTAGAGTATCAGCAAGACGTCGCAGAGCTTAATAAGTTGATCTGTGAGAAATACTGGCTGCGTAAAGGTAACGAACAAAATAAGTTTGTACATACATGCAAAGAGTTAGAGCAGGTATTTGGCCTAAAGCACAAAGATATCTTTAAAATTGTCAAGGAAAGTGCTTATTTAGTTATATTTGACTGCCAGTGCATAGACTGCGATATCACTAAGATTTGCCATACACGATCAGAGTTTAACCAGTTGAAGATAGATGCGTGGCGATGCGATACATGTTGGAAGCTTCTTCAGAAAAGAAAAAAGCATTTAGAAATAGAAGGAGTAGAATATGATAAAAAACAAGCATTACTTATTCATACAAATAATTATAAAGCCTCTCAGTTAGCTAAAGTTCCTCTGTTAGATGAGATAGATGTCATCGATAGTCTTTTACTTGCAGCAGTTATTGAAAGTCTGGGGTCACAGGATCTAAAGACTACAGTTTCTATAGATAGTAAGTTGTTGCTACCATTATCCCCATTTTTTATTCTGGATGAAAAAATACTACAGCACCTTTTTAATTCAAATCTACTTATACCAAACATTGAAGAGAGTTCAGACCATTTTAGCTTAGATAAGCAGCAGGAATTAAGAATCGATTATTACCGTGCAACCTTTAGCTTTGCTTATGATAGTGACAGTCTCATCAAAGTTCTTACAAGCGCTAAGACGAAAAACAATATTGATGTATTAGTTAGTAGTAATAATTTCAGAAACTGGTGTCAGAGTATACAGCTAGTAGAATGCTTTAATTATCTAGTAAATAGATCTAAATTAAATAATTTGGCTCCTTGTATTACTGAAAAGCTCATTAGTTTACTTATGTCCTGCTTAGCTAGTAGCTCTGTGTCTGAAATATTCTATATAATTTGGCGTGCTGTTGAAAGCGCTGCTGCATACTCACAAAAATTAGGAGTTACGAAAAAAGAAGCATCAGATACTATTTATAGTAATATAAAACACAATCATGGAAAAATATCTAATGGTAACTGGAAGGGTAGAGGGTTTAGACGTGATAGCAATTCTCCTCAGTCTGCTATAAGTATAATATTTTTTGATTATGTATTCGGAATTAGTGATTGTGGCTTTAACTTTACTTTTGATGAGCTAATCGGAAACGCTACTGCTTAAATGAATATTCGAACGAGGTGAAATCTAGTTTATAGTACATTACATTCCGATGTTGAATCTAAGTTACGTAACAATGGTTGTCTATCTGAATATAAAAGCTTGTCTTCTTTTAATGCTCGCAATGCTTTTTTAGCTGTAGGTGGAGGAGTGCTAAGCATTTCCTGATAGGTAAGCTCTAAATTTTTCAGAAAGTAATCAGAAGGAGGTTGTCCAGAAAAGTCGTCTAGACTTGGTGTAAATTTGATACCGATAGCTTCACACATAGCTTTTTCTAAGCCTTGTGGCCTTGCTTCTACAAATTCAAAATGTTGTTGCTCTTCAGCTGTACGGCCACACTCAGTGTACCAATAACCAAAGTCGTCTAACAGTCTTCGTCTTTTGCCTGCTAAGCAATAATGAGACATTTCATGCAATAAGCTTCTTGGATAGTTGCTCTTAAAATATATAACTGCCTTACTATCCGCTTTAGGAGCTTGGAAGAATGGTTCTTCAGCACCGCCTTTTATATCTAGATCAGGAAAGACTTCAGTAAATAACCTTATTAAACTCTGGCATAACATACTGTCGTCCGCATAACTACTCATTTAAGAATCCTAATATGACTTAGTCTATAAAACCATGAATAATCTAAAAATACTTAAATATAAACCTTTTTAATTAAACATTATTTATCATTTTTAATAGAAGTTAGTGTAATATTTTGACTTTCGATCAACCCTGTCTCAAGTTCAAAGTTTCTTCTTACTACATTAAGGTATTCTGTCATCAATAAATCATATTCTTTTTTAAGCTGATTATATTGGTTTCTTGCTTTTAACTTTAACTCTTTTTCATGCTGAAGTTTGGTAGCATGATTAGGGGCTACAGCCTCGTTTTCCTTGCGAATATTCTCAGCATCAGATATGGCTTCACATAGGGCTGGATAACGCTCACTACGTACATAGCCTTTTCCTCTACCAGCCTCTCGACCTACAGCGTCTTTAGTAAATTTGAATCTTACGGAACTCGTATCAACATGCTTGGCTTCACCGCTTTTTAGGCGTTGAAGCGCGTCCCAATATTCCTGTTCAACTTTACTGATTGGCATAAGGTATCTCTGTAGTTTCTACTAAATTTTTTAGAAAGCTATTGATTTTTTTAATGTTACTTTCATACTCTTCACGAGCTCGCTTTGGGGTGTTTGTAACTAGTTGCGCCTCATAAAAGTCCTTTGTTTGTTCTAAGGCCGCTCTTGAACCAGGTAGAAACACAGCATTTTCGCAGCTAATACAAGCAGAGGCAAGAACACCTGCACCTTTATTGCAGGGCTTTATAGACATACACCCTCCTACTAGAGTTGGTCGGTAACGGATTCTTCCGTTTTTAACAGCTTTTTTAGTATTTTTACGATTATCTAAGAACTTAGGTAGCTCGCTTTTAACTTTTTGTGCCATAAGCTTTTTTCCTGCACTTCCAGCTAATGGTTGATTACTATCTAGAAGGAGATGTAACTCATCAGCCTCAATACGAGCCTTCGCATCAACCCATTCAGCTCGTAATGCTTTGACTTCAAGATCGTCGCCTAGAATATTAATAGCTCTAGAGTTTGAGTCAGAGTAATAAGTAGTCATTACCATGCTAATATGTTTAAGTTGAGTCTTTAAAGCAGGGTACGATACGTAACCACTTGCAGCTGCATAGACTGCCATAGAACGTCTAAATTGATGAAAGCCTAAAGGCCAAGATTTGCCTATTTGGATACTATTAGGTAATTTATCGCCATATAAAAACCAGCTTATTTCTGCTATGTCTTGCTCAGATATTTTGAGCTCCTTCTTGAATATACTTTTTTCAGATTTCCCAATGTTAATTGCAGCTACTGTATATGCGAAGCTTGGATGTGGTTTACCATGCTTACCATGTTCTACTGATAAGAATAATGGTATTTCTTGCTCTTTCGAATATAAATCTTCTCTATCGCCAGACCATGCAAGTACACCTTTTGCAATGATTCTTAACACGTCAAAAGCAATTTGTACAATAGAGCTTGTAATCCATTTCGTAAATCTAGGAGTTCCATTGCTTTCAAGTTTAGTTGTAGTAGACCAGATAACAGGAATACTCTCTCTTTCAGTATTTAATTCCTTCAATCCGTTTAAAGGTATAGCTAATATTTCGTTTATGCGCATACCAGTAAACGCTGCAATCAGAATAGCACATCGCGTTTGCCAACGAGTTAAGCTATTAGCGAGCCCTGACCAACTCTCATTTTCTATAATCCCAACATCAAAGAGGTGTTTCAAAGCTTTAGAAATTTCTCTATTTTCTTGCAACATTTTCATCCAGTAAAACTGTATTCGAGCAGACTGTTTGCGTGTTATCCGCTCTGGAGTTAAACCTTTATCTAGACTTACCCCTTTGTCTCTAGCAAGCGTACGCATAGAAAATATGAATTGTATTTTTTCTCTATTTTCGAGAAATAATTCTAAGTCATTTATCACACTTTTTAATAAGTCTTGGTATATGTTAGATGGTATTAGTAAGGTCTGTAAGCAGTCAGTGGTTTCAGGGAATGACTTTCTCACTCGTTTTAGCTTATTAAGGTAGTCTACTGATGGGGCTAACTCAGACCAAAACAAACTATTACTAAGGACAGAGGTAGTGTCTGTAAATCTTTGAATTTTTCCCAATAGAAGCCCAGCCTGTTTTTCTGTAGAAACATTATTGACCAAAAAATCTAATGCTTCGGGTGTAGAAAAAATATTATTTAAAGGCAAGTCTTTGCTTGCACAGTAAGATATTAGATAACTTATAGCAACTACATCGCCATTAAGCTTAGACATCGAACAACTGCCAATTCTATTAATCCAATGCAAAGCAAAAGCTTTAGTAAACTCAACAGCTTTGTCTAAAGTAAAGTCACTTATATGATCAAGTTCTTCAAATGAAATGATTTTTTGTATTTTATTTCTAAAATTAATAGTTTTTAGAGTACGGCTAGTTGCACTGTAGTCCCAAATATCATCAGAAAATATTGACAGAGGGCTTCCATCTTTATTAATCGTTACAACTGAGCTAGGAGATGGTATAGCAACGCTTAAAGTTTCCTCGATGAACTTAACCTCTAAAGCGGTAGATTCTCGCATCATTAACCTTGTCATAGTCTAAGCTCACATTTATGATTATTGTTGATGGCTGCTGTCAGAACCTGTATTTGGCTATTCCAGTGTTCGTTATACACACCCATTTCAATTTTTTCTTCTACTTCGTGGATAATTCCAATAGAGGTCTCACTTTTTTTACGTAAGTAAGTTAATATTTCATCAATTCTAAATATTGCAGGTTCAATAACAGCTTGATGATGTTCAGAATCATTGCGAAGTATTGAAGATTGAAGTAGAGCTTCTTTAAGACTGCATAATTTATGTATGTCTTCAAAATCTATGTGGACTGTGAAAAATTCACAAAAAAGACAGCTCTCAAAAGTACCACAAATAGGCTCAGGTGCTTCATTGTTAAAGCCATCCGCTCTCGTAGGGCTGCCACCCAATGAGTTAGCACAAGATCCAGCTGCAACTCTGTCTACTGTGTTATCGGTTGATAGCTTGACCGGAATAATTTCGCTTGTTGTTCGATTAAACTTTAAAATCTTATATCGCATTTCCTCGTGATACTTGTTCATTTCGATAGCTTGTGAATCAACGTCAATTGAAGTGTAGGATTTTGCTGTTGTAGCTATTGAGTTGTTGAGTTTTTTAGCTACTAGGGATACTTTCCCCTTTGATTTTCTAATAAAGAACTCACCAGATAACAGTCTTAGTTCTCGTGAGTTAGGTTTGATAATATCTTTGAATAAAATAGAATTATCAATAATTGAATTTGCTTTGCTTCTGTCAAGTCTTTTTAAGGTGCGTTTTTCACTAATGTTAATGAATAAAAAATTTCTTGTCTCTTCAGGAAGTCCAAGATTTTCAGCCCACTCTCTCAACTTGAGGTATTTAAGGAGCGCTCGTTTTAAATGATTTGGAGCGTTGAATTCAACTTTCCGACCAGCTCGATACTTATGTTTTTTAGCAAAGGATTGAGAGCCTATTTTAGTCAGATCTAAGTCAGTTATCTTAAGGTCAAGAGTGGGCTGTACATTTGCAGCAGTAAACGCAAGATAAATGTGGAAAAAACAAAATGTGCTTATATTATAAGCGTAAATTTTTTTTGAAGTTAGATATCCATTTATCCATTCGTTTCTATATTGGATCAGTGTTTTTTGATAAAATTGACTAGCAGAGTATTTATTAGTGAAGTTTTTTTCAAGAGTCTCTTTGATTAAATTAAAAGGTAAAGGATTTCCGCTTTTATCAAAACAATTTGGTAGGCTTTTTAGGGTAGTACCACTAGGAGCATGCCAATACATATCTTTGAGAGAATGTTCGGAAGAGGGTATAGGTACTGGGTATCTATTTTCTAATATAGCGTCAGAAAATTGATTGAAGTATAGAATACAAGCCTGTAAGTACTTCTGGCTATCTTGAAGACTGATAGTTCTAGTCTCTTTGGTAATGTTAGAGGTTTTATAACGTGGGTTAGGGATAAGCTGTAGAAGCTCAGCGTTCGATAGACTAAAAGCTAATTGGATAAATCTTCTTGCAGTAGCCAACCTGCTGTAAATAGATGTTTCACTTAAGGAAGATTTACTACTGGAACGTCCTCGTTGATATAGTACGGTTTGATAAGAGTTGTATTCAACTATCAAGCTTTCTAGTGTGTTTGGTTTTGAACCATCAAAGTCACAGTAGTTAAGGAAATACCGTAAGTAGTGCAGCTTTGCTCGTAATGTTTCATCTCGCCATGATCTGGAAAGAGAGTCAGACAAGAATTTTTGAAGCCATATAACTCTTTCTGAGGATAGAGAAGCAGTATCCACAAGCCCAGTCACATAACGTTTAGACTTATGAAGCGAGTTTCCAGAGTCTTCCTCTCTAATTGTGTAGCATATTCTTCCGATATCGACCTTAAATGATGATCCATCAGCTTTTTCTCCTTTAATAACTACCGTTTGCGGAGCATATACATCAGGTATGTTTTTAGTATCAATTTCAATAATTGTTCTGGTAGTTAGGGGTTTATTCATCGTTTTCACCCTTATAAAACATTGAACCAAATGCCTCTTGAATATCATTAAACTCTGTTAATTCAGAATCAAAGTTAAGATACATCTCTGTAGTTTTGATATCCCTATGGCTTAGTCGTTGTCTAACATGGTCAAATATCTTTGAGTCTGGGTATGATTGTGCTCGCATTGACCGCACAATATTCATACCAGCAGTAGCCCTAAGATCATGGAAAGAAAAATCATGAAATGTAGGTGCATCGCTCTGAATTCTTGATATGAACCTTTTTAACTCATTTCTCAATGATTGACCGTTCTTTGGTATCATGACAGATACCTTGCTATTCCATTCAGGTTTAGGGTTACGGCGATCTATTATTTCCCTTTGCGCTGATAAGTATGGATTTCCATCACGTGTTAGAAATAAGTAATTATCAATTGTATCACTATAAAAACTATTCTCTTTTTTTCTTCTTGTTTCTGCACGCTCGCAATTAATATAGTTATCTAAGTCATAGATTAGGTCACGACTGAACATCAACCTGTTTAATCGGCCTCCTTTTGAATCTGCTTTGAATCTTTGTCCAGCATTTATAGTTGTAACATTTAAGGAAAGGTCATTTTCTAATGTAAGACAAGCATCTTTTATACAAGAGATACTCAATGTACAGACGCTTTGTTGTCGAGCCCCTGTCTCCAGTGCGATTCTTATCATTAGCTCAAGTTCTATCGAAGCATAGCTTTTTCCAAACGCATGAAAGATAACTTCCTGCTCATCAAGAGTAAGTGGACGCAAACTTCCACCATCTCTAAGTTTACCTAACTCTGGAATGGGTCTTCTACTACTTTTGATTCTAAGATCATTTGTAATGACATCAATACTTTTAGCTAAACCAACTTTATTGGTCGTCATTATTGTTTTTTGTATATGAGAAAAAGGTTTATTTTCAAGGCTTTCTTCTGTCACTAATGACTCATAAGAGATATTTGTATAGAAGTGAGCAACTGTTGATAGTATGTTGTTAATGTACTCTGCGCTATAGTCCAGACTGTACAAGATATCTGTCATGAAAGCTTTGAATTTTTGAGGTGCTCTTTCATGGTATAACTTAGGCAGGTCTAGAAAATGCTGATCCGTATCTTCTAAATATTGAAGGTAGTACTTTAGATGGATAGCCCGTGATGAGAGGGTTTTCATGTTAGAGAGATTAGGCCTATCTAATTGCCCTAATAGATAAGCATTGCCAATATCCCATGGCAGACCATTTGATTGAAGAATAACAGGCATTTTGGGAAAACAGTCGGCGTTATGTGGATGAGAGAAACAAAACTTGTATTCCTCACTATTCTTGCCTTTGATCCACACTAACTTACCTCTATAAAAGCTAGTTAAATATATGACTCTTGCTCTAGAGTTAAAAAGGTCATTAATAGTAGTTCTCAACTTTATGGTTTCCTTGTAGAAGTACATCATTAAAATATGAGGTTCCTAGTATGTCAACCTATAAAGAGGTGTGTGGATTTCATGTAAAGCACTGGCAAAAAAGCCATGAGCGAA
>TARA_R110002051_G_scaffold312095_1_pt1 | contig 18472 bp, 20 predicted proteins | sample TARA_R110002051 | Tara Oceans TARA_R110002051 (sample SAMEA4397023) | marine metagenome | biome: Polar Biome; feature: [MES] marine water layer (ENVO:01000295) within the mesopelagic zone...; material: water (ENVO:00002006), including particulate matter (ENVO:01000060) such...
TCGGCTATCTTGGAAGATGGCCTTCTGAGGATTATTCTAAATATAAACAACCAAAATGGAGATTCTCTAAAAAATTCTATTCTGGCGCTTGGCTTTATGGTTATCATCTTGCAAAATCACGCATAGAAGAAGCAGGTGTTGTAGTCTTAGTTGAAGGACAGGGTGACGTATGGAGGCTTTGGGAGGCTGGAATAAAAAACTCTGTTGGCATGTTTGGCTGTAGTATTACTGATACACAATTAAGGATTCTAGAAACCTCTGGAGCTAAGAAGATTGCCTTAATATCAGACAACGATAAAGCTGGACAAAAGGCTAGAATATCTATTAGGAAAAAATGTCTAGGCAAACTTGAGGTAACAGATATAATGATTGAATCAAAAGACGTTGGAGAAATGTCTGCTCAAGAAATACAAGAAAAAATAAAACCACAAATTGAAAGGTTATGCAATGACTAAGATATTAGGATTTTCTGGAGCAAAACAAAGCGGTAAAACTACATGCTGCAAATTCATTCATGGTTATCAATTAAGACTTAATGATGTTATTAAAAAATTCTTCATGGATAAAGATGGGTCTTTGCTGATAGACGCTGTTCAAATGGATGAACACGGCAATGAGACAGAAGGCTTGGGCGTTCTTGATATTGAAAGAATAGACGACGAGTTTTTACAATACGCTTCGCAGGCAATATGGCCTCATGTCAGATCTTTTAGTTTTGCTGACCCCTTAAAAATCATAGCCATTAATCTATTTGGGTTAGAGAATGCCCAGTGTTATGGGAGTGATGAAGACAAGAACAGTCTAACAAAGATTAAATGGGAAGATACCACCGGAGTTATTGGAACTTCTGAATTCATGACAGCTAGGGAATTTTTGCAGTATTTTGGAACCGATATTTGCAGAGGGATAAAGTCGGATATTTGGACAAGCGCTTGTTTAGATAGGATTTTATCCAGTGGAACTGAGTTTGCAATTGTTCCTGATGTTAGATTTCCTAACGAAGTAGAAGCTATACAAAAAGCTGGCGGTAGAGTAGTCAGGCTAACTAGAAAGCCTTTTGAAGATAGTCATTCAAGCGAAACATCTTTGGACGAGAAAGACAGTATGTTTGACTGCGTGTTAGACAATAACGAAAAGGATATTCACGAAACAAACACTACCCTCATGGAAGTTTTAAAGGAGTGGGGATGGCTAACAACAAAATCATAAGTATCCCGTGGGATGCAAACATGGTAGACCGTGCTAGGTCTAAAGCAAAAAAACTTGGCAAAATAAGAAACTCAATATTAAAAGGAGGCGGTAACACCGCCGGTTATTTAGGAGAAGAGGTCGTTGCGGCTTATATCGGAGCAAAGATAACTAGTTGCAACAAAGGGTCTGACAAGTATGACTACGACATCACAGCTAAAGATAAACGCAGGATAGAAATAAAAACAAAACGAAGGACTGTGTATCCACAAGACCACTTTGACGTATCAGTTGCTAAGACTAGTGTTCATCAAAGACCTGACTTATATATTTTTGTTAGTATTGAATTTGAAGATATGAAAATGGTTAACGGTAAACGTTGCTATTATGGCATCAAAAGCATTTGTATATTAGGACAAGCGGAGCCTGAAGACTTTTTCTCTAGAGCAAAAATCTGGAGACGAGGCGATATTGATAAACGAAACGGTTTTAAAACACACGTAGACATGTATAACTTGCCTATATCGGAGATAGATACACTAGATGATAGTTTGTTACCACCGAAGCAGTAGTCTTGGAACATTAGAATTTTGTCAGCAAAAGTATTTTTTGCAGTACAACTTATCTTTCAAAGACAAAACCAATAAGAAAGCCTTAATGGGAACAATAACCCATAAGGTAATGCAGACCCTTGGAGACAAGAAGGTTGCTATTCTTAATGGACTCGATATAGTAGAAGACGAAGAAACGGGAAGGACTCTTACTTTAGAAGAGTGCGATGACCTTGAATTGCTCAATGATATCGCTTTTGAATATTACAGCTCTGCTTTTCCAGAAGTTGATATAACCCAAGCAGATAAAAGAAAATGTCTGTCGTGGGCCGAAAAGGCAGTAGCGTATGAAGGCGGAGTGTTAGACCCTAGAAACCAAGACGTGATTGCTACAGAATTGTTTTTCGACTTCGAGATTAAAAAGCCATGGGCTAAATACTCATATGAACTTGGTGGGAAAACTATTAAGGGGTATTTGTCAATCAAAGGAACGGTTGACGTAATACTTAAACAAAATGAAGAGTATTATGAAATACTAGATTACAAAACGGGGAAGAGGCTAGACTGGGCAACAGGCGAAGAAAAAACATACGACAAACTGCAAAACGACACGCAGTTATTATTGTATTATTACGCCCTTAAAAATATGTATCCTGACCGTGAGTTTTCAGTAAGTATCTATTATATTAATGCAGGAGGGTTATTTTCTTTTGTGTTTGATGAAGATGATTACAAAAAAGCGGAAGACATACTGCGTAAGAAATTTGAACAAATCAGAGATATTCAAAACCCCAAACTTCTTTCTAATGAACATAAACATTGGAAGTGTCAAAAGCTCTGCAAGTTTAGTGAAGAATACGAAAACTCTGGAAAAAGCGTTTGTCAACATATACGAGATGAACTCATAGAAAAAGGCGTAAACGTGGTTGTTGAAGAGTATGGAGTTATTGATAAAATTACTACCTACGGAGATGGTGGTGGTAGACTGGTAGATTCAAACCAAAAGAACAAAAAATGAATCAAGAAATAGACGGAAATATCAAAGGTCACCCTAAAAGATCTTCTAATGGTCAAGACTTATACGTTTATTATATTCTTGGTGACAATGGTTATTTTGTAGATATTGGCGCTCATGATGGAAAAGACGGAAGCAATACCTACGCATTAGAAAAAGCTGGATGGAAAGGCTTATGTGTTGAACCTAGCCCCGTTCACCAAGAGGCTCTTTTAGAACACAGAAGTTGTATTATCGACAACTCTTTGGTGTATGGAGAAAAAACAAAAAAGAAATATTTCATACATAACTACGCTGAAAGATATGAGGAATTCAAACGAAATAAAGAACGCGAGGAAGCTCAAGGTATAAAAGTAATAAATTGGCATGCTTACTTGGGAGGAAGCGGAATTGTTGAACATCTTGACGAAGGCTACGAAGAAAAACTTGAGGGGGAATATGTAGAACTAGAAACTACAACCCTTTTAGATATATTAGAAAGGCATGATGCGCCAAAGGTAATAGAATTTTTAGATATTGATATTGAAGGAGCTGAATATGAAGTAATCAAAAACTTCCCTTTTGACAAATATGAATTTAAAATAATCTGTATTGAAGTAAGACCACACACTAGAGAGTCTATAACAGAACATTTGATTGCAAATGGTTATAGATATGCTCAAGATATTGGTCAAGACGCAATTTTTCGGAAAATATAATGAATTGGACACCTTTACATCTACATACCCACTACAGTCTTCTAGACGGTCTTAGCAAGCCCTCACAGGTCGCTGAGCGATGTTCTAACTTAGGCTATACCTCTTGCGCTCTGACAGACCACGGGACCATATCAGGCGCTGTGGCCTTTACGCAAGCGATGAAGAAAAAAAACATCAAGCCCATTCTTGGGTGCGAGTTTTACCTAAGCCAGCAAGATTGCGAAATAAAATCCGACGAAAATAGAAGCCTTAGTCATTTATGCGTACTTGCCAAAAACAGAAAAGGTTGGGATAATCTAATCCAAGCCGTTTCCAAAAGCAACGACGAAGAAAACTATTATTACAAACCAAGACTTGATCTTGCAACATTAAACTCATTTGCTGATGGTAATTTAATATCTTTTAGCGGGCATCTTGGAAGCGACTTGGCTGATGCGATATTTGTAGATCCAAAATCAGCTTACAACGCTAAGACAGAAGAAGAAGCAAAAAGGTATATACACCCAGACTGGGTAAACGAAACATTAAAAATAGCCAACGAATACAGGGCTATGTTTGGCAAAGAAAACTTCTTCGTTGAAATACAGGCTATTGACCAAGAAAATTCTCCAGCAGCCAGTTTGGTAGTTCAAGGTTTAAGATACATAGCAAAAAAATACAAGTTCCAAACTGTAGCTACGGCAGATTCTCACTATCCAGAAAAGAAGGACGCAAGCGACCAACTGCTACTGTTATGCTCTGCTCTTAAAACAACCCTTCCTAAAATAAAGAGGAAGCTTAGAGAATCGGGAGATGCGGCGTTTGCTGGATTTTTTAAATCTAATAACTTTCATATACCATCCTTAGAAGAAATACAAAACGTCAATACGCCGGAAGAAATAGAAAACGCAATGCTTATAGCCAGCATGTGTGAAGATTACAACATACTTGGCAAGCCAATGCTTCCAAAATTTAAATGTCCAAAAGAACATTCTGAAGACCAATATTTAAGACTTTTGTGTAGAGAAGGCTGGAAGAATAGACTTGCTCCAACGGGAAAGGTTAACACGGAACAGGCAAAACAAGCTTACACAGACCGTATCAAAAAAGAGCTAGATGTAATAAGCGGCGCTAACTTAGCAGGATACTTCTTAATAGTCAGAGATATAGTTAATAGTGTAATTGAGCGCAATCATATTCCGGGACCGGGAAGAGGTTCTGCTGCTGGATGTTTAGTATCATACTTAGTAGGCATAACTCAAGTTGACCCAATGGAATATGGACTGCTGTTTGAAAGATTTTATAACGCCGGTAGAAACACTGAAGGTTATGCTTCCTTGCCAGATGTTGATATAGATGTTCCAGCCAATAAAAGAGACGAAACAATAGATTATATACGTAACAAATACGGAACTAAAAAAGTAGGTCAAATGGTAACATTTGGAAGATTGCAAGGTAGAGGGGCTATCAAAGAAGTCCTGAGAATGAATGAAGCTTGCAGTTTTGATGAAATGAACGCCATAACAAAAAGTCTTCCTCACGAACATGAAGTTTCAGACCAGTTAGCAGAAATGGATAATCCATCTGTAATTAAATGGACTCTAATGAACCAGCCAGAAACTCTCAGAGATTATTGTAGATTAAATGATGAAGGAACTCTTGATGGCGATTACGCCAATCTTTTCAACCAAGCTATGAGAATTGAGGGAACTTTTAAATCTCAAGGAAAACACGCAGCGGGCGTTGTTATATCGTCCCACGACTTAAATGAAGTTTGCCCTATGGTGCGAGACAAAAGAGGTTCTGAAAAAATAGCCGGAATGGAAATGAACGACCTAGAAGCAATGGGTCATGTTAAATTTGATATATTAGGTATTTCTTTAATGGATAAAATGATGGGTATTAGAGATCAGCTAAAGGAGCGACATGGATAAGAAGATTAGCCACAAACAAAATCTAAAAGACAAAGTCTTGTCTGGTAGATCAGTTGACTACAAAGGATTAACAATTTGTAGAATCAATGACTTTTACCCATTAATGCATAAAAAAATTAGGTATCAAGTTCACTCACATTTTTTCAGTAAGCTGTATGAGAACATTGATGAAGCGTTAGACAAATTTTTTGATATTAGAAGGAGAATAAAATGAATTACAGAGACATTATCGTCTTCGACTTTGAAACTGGTTCTAGAAACCCTGATAAAACCCAACCCATACAAATTGCAGCGGTGGCAATACATGGGAGAAAATTAACCGTTCAGCCAGACGGCTACTTTGAAAGCTTGATTCGTCCAATCTTAGACGATGAAGAAGCTATCAAAATGGGTTTAGACCCTATTCAAGATGAAGCTTTAGCAGTTAATGGTAAAACCAGAGAAGAAATTGCAAAGGCTCCATCCGAAAGGACTGTCTGGAAAAAGTTTACAAACTATGTAAATAAATATAACTGGAAAGGCACTCCTTATTTTGCCCCCATTGCCGCTGGCTATAACATTGTTGGTTTTGACATGCCTATTGTGCAACGCATGTGCGAGCTGTATGGGCCAGTCGATAAAAAAACCGGCAAGCAGTCCCTCTTTAATAAAATCCATAGAATTGATGTAATGGATAACGTGTGGATGTGGATGGAAAATAACGCAGACGTAAAATCTCTAAGTATGGACTCAATGAGAGACTTATTTGGAATAAGTAAAGAAAATGCTCACGATGCATTACAAGACGTTAAAGATACAGCTAATTTAATGATTGGCTTTATGAAATTGCATAGAAGAATTGCGCCTAAGATTAAATTTGAAAAGGCTTTTGCTGATGGAAACCTCCACATATAAAGAAAAAGTCTGGGAACAAATAAAGACCCCTTTAAAGAAGTCTTGGAGAGGATTCCTCAAACAGTTATTTTCAAATCCGGCTAATAGATGTCATATCGACAATCTAAGAAAACAAGACGATTTGATAGCGGCTTATCAATTCGGTGTTTACTCTGGAAAAAGTATAGTAGAAATCGTAAATAACATACAAGACATTGAAGTTGTTTATGGATTTGATTCCTTTGTAGGTTTGCCAGAAAATACCGATAAAGAAAGAGAAATCTCTGTAGCCAAATCAAATTTTTATCAATGGAAATCTGGAGACTTTAATGCGTCCAACCTTTATCAAACTAATGATGTCAGGTCATTCTTGAGCGAAATTTTTAGAGAAAACTTAGACACGCCAATACATTTAGTAGAGGGGTGGTTTAGCGAAACTTTAAACAAAGGAACTATAAAAGAATACGACCTAAAACCAGCGTCCTACATTGATATTGATGTTGATACCTATTCTTCTTGCTGCGAAGTATTAGACTTTGTTTTTGATAATAAAATTGCTGTTTCTGGAACAGTTATTGGTTTTGACGATTGGGGTGGAACTGTTAATTGGAAGACTTTTGGAGATGGTGTTTCCAAAGCTTTTGCTGACTCTTTGAAAAAACACGATGTTGAATTAGACTTCGTAGTCCAAGTGGGATCCACTTATCCTTACGTACATAGACTATATTTGATGAGATAATTATTTTATGAATACTTTTGAACCGCTTGAACTTAAACTTGATAATGAAGACGCTTGGGAACTTATCTGTTCTGGAAAAACTAAAGGTGTTTTTCAACTAGAAAGTAATCTAGGAAAGTCTTGGGCTAAGAGAGTTCAACCAAAAAATATTGAAGAGCTGTCTGCTCTAATATCTATTATTAGACCGGGAACATTGAAAGCTATTGTAGATGGCAAATCAATGACTCAGCATTATGTTGATAGAAAGAACGGGACAGAAGAAATAACTTATCTTCACCCCTCCCTTGAGCCAATTCTAAAGGGGACTCAAGGAGTTCTTGTTTACCAAGAACAATCTATGCAGATTGCTCAGCAGTTAGCGGGCTTTAACCTTCAAGAAGCCGACAACCTACGTAAAGCCATTGGTAAGAAAAAAGCAGACCTTATGGCTAAAGTAAAACAAGACTTCTTAAAGGGGTCTTCTGAAAAAGACATTATCACCACAGAAGAAGCTGAAGAAATTTTTAGCTGGATTGAAAAATCTAGTCGCTACGCATTTAATAAATCACACGCTGTATCTTACGCAATATGTGCATACTGGAGTGCTTACGCTAAATTTCATTTTCCTCTTGAGTTTTATTGCAATTACTTAATACATTCATCTGGAAAGCCAGATCCTCAACGAGAGGTAAAAGAATTAGTAAATGATGCAAAAAATTTAGATATACATATTAACCCGCCGTCAATAAAATCGTTGAACACAAAAACCGACATAATTGATGACCAAATACACTTTGGCTTAATTGACATAAAATCTGTTGGAATGAGGCAAGTTGACAAGTTTAGGGACGCCGTAGTGTTCCTTGAGCAAACTTTAGGAAAGAGTCTTCACGAAACTAGCTGGTATGAATTTTTGATTATTGCATCACAAAAAGTCAACTCAAGAATGTTAACTGCTCTTATATCAGTAGGCTTCTTTGCAGGTCTTCCGGAAACTAGACAGCAAATGTTAGACGAGTTTGATACTTGGTCAAACATCACCAAAAAAGAATCCGAATGGGCAGAAGAGAACTTTGAAGACCATGACAATTTAACAAGCCTTCTTAAAGTTATGATTCCCGTTAAAAAGGATGGAGGAGCAGCTTTTAACTCTAAAAGGTCTCAGATAATATCCGACTTAGTGAAACAATGTGAAAACCCCTCCTATTCACTCAAGGATGACCCAGAATGGGTAATCAGAACAGAAGAAAATTATCTAGGAATAGCACTTACGTATTCAAGAATCGAAGCGCATGACACAAGTTTAGCAAACACTACTATCAAAGAATTTATTGGTGGTAAAAGGGGAAATATTAAGATGGCTGTCACCGTAGGTGAAGTAAAAAGATACGTGGCTAAGAAAGGCAAGGCTATGGGTTTAGAGATGGCTTTCTTATGCGTAGAAGATACGACAGGCACTATGGATACCGTTACGGTCTTTCATGATCAGTGGTCGTCTTATAAAAATATTTTATACGAAGGAAACAATGTTATCATAACTGGTCAAGATTCAAAAAAGAAGAGGTATCAACTAGACGATAGCTTCATACTAAATGAAGTGATCGAGTTAAGTTGACATTTTTTTAAACTAAGATTATAACTTACTAATGCAATACTAAATGCGAGACACTTAAATGAATACGATTTCAAACTATTGTAGATTTATTGGAAGATTAGTAGACAGTCCGAAAATTGTCGAATTTGAATACACAAATCTCTGCACTTTTACTTTGGCTATTACCGAATATAGAAAAGAAAAAAATGGAGAAAAGAAGAAGAGCGTAAACTTCTTCGATTTTGAAGCTTGGGACTCCGGCGGGGAAACCATTAGCCGTCATTGCTCCAAGGGAGACGTAATTGATTTAGTTGCCTCCGCTAGAAATAACTCTTGGGTTGATAAAAGTGGTCAAAAAAAATATTCAACAAAATTCAGAGTCTCAGAATTCAAGCTCTTCAACACAACAAAAGAGCGACAAACGGTCAAAGACTAACCAAAACACGCCTAAACAAAAAGAGCTTTCTGAAGACGCTTTAATTCGTGAACATTACGGATTAGTTGTTTCTCAAGCTCTTTGTTTTTTAGATAATTCTAACTTTGAAGACTATATACAAGCTGGTCTCATTGGTTTGCTAAGAGCCATAAGAACTTATATAGAAGAAAAATCTAAGTTTAGCACTTATGCGTCTATATGCATAAGAAACGAAATGTCTAAACTTAAGAAAAAGCTAAACAGGCCAAGCTTAACAAATAAAATGGAGGAATTTGAAACACAATCCCTCTATAATAGCAAAGAGGCTATACTAGACTATCTTCCAGAGTCTTTTCCTGAAGAATATAAATTCATAATTAATCTAAGACTTCAGGGGTATACTAACAAAGAAATTTCTGAGCATACCTTAAATACGAAAAACGAAATATCTGAAAAAATAGGGCTTATAATACAAATATTGAGAGATGCAAACTCATGAGAAGAAAAAGAATACTGTTTTGTGGAGAAGCCACGTATTTAAACACTGGTTATGCAACCTATCTCAGAGAAGTAATGAAAAGACTGCATGCTACAGGAAAATACGAATTGGCAGAATTTGCCAGTTACGGATCTGATACAGACCCAAAAAGGGCTGATATACCTTGGCATTTTTTTGGTAATTTGCCAGCTAAAGACAACGAAAAAGATAAACAAAAATATGATTCAAGTCCAAGCAATCAGTTTGGAGCATGGAAATTTGAATCAGTACTGTTAAGCTTTTTGCCAGATATAGTCTGTGACATCAGAGACTTTTGGATGTTTGAATACCAAGAAAGATCTCCATTTAGACCTTTCTTTAATTGGGTAATCATGCCAACAGTAGATGCAAACCCTCAAAATGAACAATGGTTATCAACCTTTTCCAGTGCCGATGCCACATTTGCATATTCAGATTGGGGAGCAGAGATATTAAAAAAAGAGTCAAACGGTAGCATAAATTGTCTAGGTTCAGCGCCACCTTCTGCCAACGAAGTTTATACACCTGTTGAAGACAAGCGAGCGCATAAAGAGTCTATGGGGATCGACCCAGATTCAAAAATTATTGGAACCGTAATGAGGAACCAAAGGCGTAAACTATTTCCCGACTTGTTTGAATCCTTTAGTAAATTTCTTCAATCCAGCGGTGAAAAAAATACCTATCTGTATTGTCATACTAGTTATCCAGATTTGGGATGGGATATACCAAAAATATTAAACCAATACAAAATAGCCAACAAGGTATTGTTTACTTACTCTTGTGGAGAATGTGAGCATAGCTTTCCCACTTTCTTTTCTGACGCAAGAGCAAAATGCCCAAATTGTAAAAGATTTTCTGCCTCGTTTTCAAATGTTCAAAAGGGTGTTTCATATGAATACCTTTCTAAGATCATGAATGTTTTTGATTTGTATATACAGTATTCTAATAGCGAAGGGTTTGGCCTTCCTCAAGTAGAAGCTGCGGCCTGCGGGGTTCCGGTAATGAGTGTTGATTACTCTGCAATGAGTAGTGTAATTAGAAAGTTAGGAGGAATACCTCTAAAGCCAAAAGCTCTTTATAACGAACTAGAAACAGGATGTAACAGGGCTGTTCCAGACAATGACAATACGGCAAAGCAAATTCAAAAGTTTTTTGAAATGCAAGAAAACGAAAGAAATACACTCTCAAAGAACACAAGGCTGAATTTTAAAAAGTATTACCAATGGGACAAAACAGCTAAAAAATGGGAAGATTATTTTGATTCAGTAGAAGTTAAATCTATGGAAAAAACATGGCTGTCACCTCCTAGATTTCACAATCCTAAAAAAGCAGACACTGACAATATGACAAACTCAGAATACGCTAGATGGCTTATAACAGAAATTCTAGGAGAGCCGGAAAAGCTTAACACTTATTTCGAGTCTAGACTGATAAGAGATTTAAACTATCAAATGTTTATTAATGGGATGGGAGATGCTTACCTTAATGAAGATTCATTCAAATTCCTTAAGCCTTTGTACGAGCCGTTCGATAGGGAAAAAGCGTATGATATGATAGCTGACATTTGCGAATTAAAGAATTTTTGGGAAAAGAAGAGAAAAGAATACGTAAAATGAAAGTCTTGTATGTAGGTTGCTATAGAGACGGTACTGGATGGGGAAATGCGGCGATTGACTATATATTGTCGCTAGACGCCGCCGGTATAGATGTTATACCTAGAGCAATTAAACTCAATAATAAACAGGTAGAATTACCTAGCAGGATAGTCGAGCTAGAAAATAAAAGCTCTAAATCTTGCGATATATGCATACAGCACACATTGCCGCATTTTATGGAATACAGCAGCGCGTTTAAAAAAAATATAGCTTTATACGCGACTGAGACTAGCAACTTCATCAACTCTGACTGGTCTAGAAGAATAAACATGATGGACGAAGCGTGGGTCATAAATAATCAAATGGCGCACGTTTCAGTCAATAGTGGGGTTACTGTGCCAATAAAAGTAGTCCCGCATGCAACAGATTTTTCAAAATTTGAGAGAACCTATGACAAGCTAGACTTCCCTTCGGCTAGAGATTCGTTTGTTTTCTACACGGTCGCAGACTGGAGTAAAAGAAAAAACATAGAGGCTTTTATAAGAGCCTTCCATACTGAGTTTGAGCCAGAAGAACCAGTATCTCTCTTAATAAAAACTAACAAACATGGCGTAAAGCCTGAGCAATTAGCATTAAGTGTTAGAGATATGTGTAATGCTGTTAAAACCAAGATTAAAAAATTCGACAATATAGACAAATATAAAGAAGACTTAATAGTCACAGACTATACCACAGAACTTGAACTATATAGATTACACAATTCTTGTAATTGTTTTGTGATGCCTAGTTATGGAGAAGCTTGGTGTATTCCCGCTTTTGACGCTATGGGTTTTGGAAACACTCCTATCTGCACAAATATAGGAGGGATGTCTGACTTTATAGGGCAGGCAGGCTTTTTAATTGAAGGAAGAATGGAGCCAGTTTATGGTATGATGGACACTCTTCCAAATCTATTTACCCCAAATGAAGACTGGTGTTCTATTGATATAAATGGACTCAGAGAAGTAATGAGGCATGTGTATGAAAACTCAAAAGACTTAAAAAAAATGAAGTTAAACGGGCTAAAGCAAGTCTATGAGTATTCTTATGAAAACATTGGCAATTTAATGAAGGAGACTATAAATGCCTAACGTGATGTCTTCTATATTAAGAGCCTCTACAAGAAAACCAGACGAAAAGTTAAATATCTTAACCTTTCCTACGCACGAGAGATACGAAACGGGACTAGCAAAAACTGAACATAACTTTTATGCCTACAGGGCAGAAGGTATAAAAGACTGGAATGAAACATATGCCGCTCTTCCAGAGAATTACACTTTGTTAAATCCTAATATGGCAAACGCTCAACTTCCAACCCATATTGATTTTGATCTAGTTCTTTCTCAAAATAAGTTCGGACAATTTCAAAAGGCTTTAGAACTTTCTTCTATGCTTCATTTACCTCTTGTCAGCTTAGAGCATACCCTGCCCGTTCCAGAATGGGATGAAAATATTATGAATGCAGTTCAAAATATGAGAGGAGATGTCAATATTTTTATATCGGCCTTTAGCATAGACGAATGGGGATGGGAAGACAAAAACGATACTGCTGTAATTACACATGGTATTGACACAAACTTATTTTGCTCCGCCGACATAGAAAAAGATGATGATATATTATCCGTTGTAAATGACTGGATAAATAGAGATTGGTGTTGTGGTTTTAGCATATGGCAAAGAGTGATTGAAGGTTTACCACACAAGGCGATTGGCGACACTCCGGGTTTATCTCAACCGGCTGCTTCAACCGAAGAGCTTGTCGCCGCCTACCAAAACAGTAAGATATTTTTGAATACTTCAACGATATCTCCAGTTCCAACAGCTTTAATGGAAGCTATGTCTTGTGGATGCGCAGTGGTATCTACCGACACATGCATGATTCCTGAAGTGATAGAGCATGGCGTCAATGGCTTTATAACCAATGATGAAAATGAAATGAAGCAACATCTGGTGGATTTATTAAATGATGAGGCGATGTGTAAAGAGATCGGAGACAACGCTAGAAAAACTATAGTCGAAAACTATTCTATGGACAGGTTTGTTTCAAACTGGGACAAAGCCCTTAGACTCGCTGCGGACATACCATTTAGAGGTTAATATGAAATTAAGAATTACAGTTGGGGCTGAACAAAAAGTTAATGGCTATATAAATGTAGACCCGGTAAGCCAATTTGATAGCCTGCAAGCAGATTTAAGAAATCTAGATTCAGTAGCTGATGACGCAGAGTGTTCAGAAATTCTAGCGGAAGAAGTAATAGACTTTATTCGCAAAGAAGAGGTCTATCCCATTTTAGACCACTGGATTGGAAAACTTAGGCACGGCGGAAAAATATTTGTATCATTTTATGACACAAGGCAGATAGCCAAAGCTTACTACAGAGGCAAGATTGATGACGATGAATTTAATCAAATAGTTCATGGAACTTTTTCTGCACCTTGGGACATACGACTTAGCCACACAACCCTAGAAGAAATTTCTACGTTTTTTCAAGCAAGGGGTTTAACGATAACTAAAAAAACACTAGACGGATTAAAAGCCACAATTGGAGCTACGAGACCATGAAAAAAGACAATACTGATTTAGATTTAGACCACGAAGAAGATGCTACAAATCAGCAAGTCGAAACTAGCTGTCAACATTGTATATTTGAAACTTTACCTAAGCAATGCGACTTTGATTATCCTAACAGGATCTCAGAGAAAAGGGTTGAGCTTACGCGAGAAGAAGATGGCCAAGAGCATTATAGAATTCAAGGTTTTTGCAAATGGTTTAGGGATGATTTGTGGAAAACAGCTAATCGGGGAAAAGATTTACAAACTGTTGCGGAAACAGAAAACGAGTTAAATCTATCCTTAGTCATTATTGTACGAGATGATATTTCAGGCTTCGATAAAACTATTGAGAGGATACAAAACCAAAAAATAAAACCAACAAGAGTGGTGTTTGCCATTACGTCGTCAGATGTAGACTATTTTGAATTTATTTCAAAAGCTAAAGAGGTGTCTGAATCAACAGACTTGGCAATAAAAGTCCAAAATATAGTAAATCCTGAAATTTTAAAAAGCGACCTTTTAATAATTGAGGAAGCATTTAAAGAAATTAAAAGTGGTTATTACTCTGTTTTTGAATTGGGTTATGACATACCAGAAAATTGGATATCTAAAATAGACGAAGCTGTTAATAAAGAAGATAAAATGGTTTGTTATATAAAACCAATTGATGGCATTAATGGCATTACAGCACAAACAATGATACATAAATTCTTATATGGAAATAGAGGAGCCTCTCTTGAAATAAAAATTGAAGAAGGTTTAGAACACGATAAAAATGACACTCAAATGATCTTTAGTTGGGAAGAGTTAAAATGAGCCTGCCTTCAGTAACTATCTTAATAGCTAATTACAACGATGAGAATTATATAGACCGTTGTATAGAAAGCGCTGTAAACCAAGATTTTCCCGGTCCTCTTACCCTGTGTATAGTAGACGACGGATCTGAAGATGGATCTTGGGATATTATAACTTCGTATCTCAAAAACCCAAAAGAAGACAAAATAGAAGAAGGGATTGTTTTAACTTCCAAAAATATAGGAAGGTTTGGAAGAACAAACATTATTGCTATAAAATCAAAAAATGGAGGCCCAAGTTCAGCTAGAAATGTTGGCATAAATTATACGTTAGAAGATACCGATATTTACGCAATACTAGACTCCGATGACGAGATGTACGAAAACAAAATTAGCTCCTGCACTAACTTATTTGCAAGAGGCGAAGGAATGATAGGGGTGGTTTACGGAGACTATGACACTATCAATACTGAAACTGGAAAGATAATCAGAGAGTTTAAAGAGCCATACAGTAGAAGAAGGTTAGTTCAAGAATGTATCGTTCATAGTGGAGCATTGATTTTAAAAGACGCCCTTCAGCACGTTTTAGAAGACACTGGTTATTATGACGAAACAATGAGAACTTGTGAGGATTACGATTTATGGATGAGAATTAGCGAAAAGTATATTATAGCCCATGTTCCTAAGTCTTTAACAAAAGTAAGAGTGACTGGCGACAACTCATCGTTTATAGTAAATCAAGAGGTTTGGCAAAAAAACTGGATGAGGGTCATGGAAAAAATGCAACAAAGGGCAAATGGATAGATTCACAACCACCATAAAAAATAACGGGTCTAATGAATCAAAAGACCATGAAATTACTGTGGTGATACCAGTGGCTGGTATGGGTCACAGGATGAAGTCGTATGGGCCAAAATGTCTTTTGCAAGCAAACCAAAAAGAAACCATATTAGAAAAAACTATATCTAATATAAAACGAGAGTATCCTAACTCAGACATAATAGTAGTGGTAGGGTTTGAATCAAATAAAGTAATAAATTCGCTCCCTCATTATGTAAGAATAGTAGAAAATCCAAACTTTGAAGAAACGAGTATAGTTGAAAGCATAAGACTTGGGATAAACGCCTCGGCTAATAAAAACCTATTGCTTGTCTATGGAGATTTGATATTTAACGTTTACTCCATAAGAAACATAGAAAAAAACGGCACATGTGTAATAACTGATTCCAAGTCTAGATTTAAAGACGACGAAGTTGGAGTGACAATTGTAAAAGAGAAAGTCACCATATTTGCGTATGGTTTAGAAAAAAAATGGTCACAAATAGGATATTTTGAAGGAGAGGCTTTTGATATGCTAAAGAAACTATGCTCAGACAAGAAAAAGTCTAGGTTATACCCTTTTGAAATATTTAATATGATGATTGAAACTGGCGTAAATATATCCGCGATAGAACCCAAAGGTATGATAATAAAAGAAATAGATTCTTTGAAAGATTTATAATGGCAGGCTATTCAACTTACTGGGCGTATATAAACAATAATTACAAATGGTACGCTTGGTATTATTTAGACGGAAAAGTTAAAATAAAACTAGGGCCATTTGATACACAAGACGAAATTCAAGAAGCGGTAGAACAATATGAAAATCCTTATCTCAAGTGATGGCCCTCACGCGCATTATTATATAAGAATGTCTTGGGCTAAAGTTTTTAGAGCTATGGGACATGAAGTATCCCTATGGCATAAAGACCAAAAGCCTGCGTTTGATGCTTTCGATGAATTTGAACCTGATTTATTTATGGGTCAGACATACCACATAAATGAAGCCTTGATAAAGTGTATCAAGCAAAGACCTCACATGAAAGTAGTTATGCGGGCCTCCGATTGGGGAGACATGCAAAAAAACATAGATCTTAAAAAGTATCCAATATTAGTCGCTCAAGACAAAGAGAAATGGCTAATGGAAAAACTTAAAAAAGAAACGGGAAAGCCAGATTTCGTTCATAATCACTATCATGAAAACTGGATGAAAGTTACGCACAACAAATGGAACGAAATAGGAATCAAGCCTATTTCCCTAATGCATGGGGCAGATATCTTTGACTTCTATCTTCGACCTCCAGCAAGCGAATTAAAATGCGACATTGGATTCGTTGGAGGGTACTGGCCTTACAAAGCTATAAACTTAGACAAGTACCTCATTAATCTTTGTCATCCAGTTGGCGATTATAACATAAAGATATTTGGAACGTCACGTTGGCCAGTCACGCAATACTTAGGAACTATAATGCCTGAAAATGTAGGATCTTTGTTTGCCTCTGCCACTATTTCCCCAAATATTAGTGAGCCTCACTCACAAGACTTTGGCTATGACATAATTGAAAGACCTTTCAAGATTCTGATGTCTGGCGGGTTTTGCATTTCAGATTATGTAGAGTCTATGGCAAACGACATTTTTACTAATAATGAGATCGTATTTGCAAAGACACCAGCGGAGTTCAAACAATTGGTTGATTTTTACATCAAAAATCCAGACGAGCGACTTAAGCATATGAAGACAGGTTATGAATCCGTGGTAAAAAATCATACGTACTTTGAGAGAGTAGCCACTATATTAGAGAATGTCGAATGGGAGTCCGAAGCAAAGAAGTGTCTTGAGGTTAAGGGTAATTTTTTTGAGGTAGAATAATGACTGTTCTAGTTACTGGCGCAAATGGTTTCATCGGAAGGCATTTAATAAAAAAGCTTTCTAAGTACAGAAATACTTTTGGAGAAACAATAACCGTTAGCCGTAAACATTTTAAGTCTCCATATTCGGATAGGCACTACAGATGCGATCTGGGTTTTTCAGACGTGACAGAACCTGATTTTTCTTGCTTAAAATTTATCTATAATCGTCACGAACCTTCTTATGTGTTTCATTTAGCCAGTAAAGCCACTGTTAAGATGAAAGGCAATGACCCATTCAATATTATTCAGGACAATATCTTAAGCACGCAGAAAATCTGTCAATGGGCGCCAAATGGCGCTAAGGTGGTTCTTGCATCATCAGTAATTGTATATGGCGATTGGGGTGATTTGTATATAGAAGAAGATAAAACAGAACCAACATCTATATACGGCATGACAAAAAGAGCCTCTGAGAGTATCTTAAACTACTATACAAACACGGGATCGATTAGCGGCGTGTCGGCTCGTATATGCGCTACTGTTGGGCGTGGTCTTACTCATGGGGTTGTTTATGATTTTATCAGAAAAATTAAAAATGATCCTGTTTTAGAAGCTTTAGGTAGTTGTCCGGGTTCTACTAAACCCTACTGCCATATAGACGATGTCACAGATGCTCTAATATTGCTAGCTTTAAAAGCAGATGTAGACAAATACTACAATGTAATGCCCAATGATTTAATAAATATAGAACAAGTCGCAAAAGCTGTTATGAGAGGGTTAGGTATAGAAAAAGATATAGCTTGGTTAGGAGATGGGGCAAACTGGAGTGGAGATAATAAATTAATAAGCGCCTTGAATAGTAAACTAAAATCAATAGGATGGCAAAACAAACATAATTCAAAACAGGCGATAATTAAAGCTGTTCAAGAAATATCAGAAAAGGGATCTAATGTCTAAAGTATTAGTTACTGGTGGTGGAGGTTATGTTGGCAATGTTCTTTGTAGACATCTTCTAAATGAAGGTTATCAAGTCAAATGTGTTGACAATTTTAACAAAGGCCAGTGTGATGCAATTATTCCATTAGCCATAAACCCAAATTTTGAATTTACATATGCAGATGTAACTGTTTCTAAACAGATAAATGAAGCGGTTAAGGGATGCGATGCGATTATCCATTTAGCGGCTATTGTAGGGTTTCCAGACTGTGCAGCCCAGCCAGCCTTAGCGGAGGTTGTTAACGTTGAAGGAACAATGAATGTTATCAATGCTAGAAACCTCTATTCTAAGAACATACCACTTGTTTATGCGTCCACAGGCAGCGTCTACGGCAAGGTAGAG
>TARA_R110002051_G_scaffold137753_6_pt1 | contig 18443 bp, 14 predicted proteins | sample TARA_R110002051 | Tara Oceans TARA_R110002051 (sample SAMEA4397023) | marine metagenome | biome: Polar Biome; feature: [MES] marine water layer (ENVO:01000295) within the mesopelagic zone...; material: water (ENVO:00002006), including particulate matter (ENVO:01000060) such...
ATTGGCGGCGTTAAGTAGCTGTGGGACGCGGAATTACTCCGCGCCGCGCAACCTTGAGAACGCCTGTTCGATTGTATCCGAGCGCCCCGAATATTTACGCGCCTTTAAGGCCACGCAAAAGAAATGGGGCGTTCCCGTGCCTGTTTTGATGGCTATCATCTATCAAGAGAGCAAGTTTATCGGCAATAATCGCACGCCGCATCAATATGCATTGGGTGTGATTCCCATTGGTCGCCAATCCTCGGCGTTTGGTTATTCACAAGCCCTTGATGGCACGTGGAAAGAGTATCAGCGCGCTGTGGGTGGCCGTGGTGCCCGCCGCGACGATATCAAGGATGCCACTGATTTCATGGGCTGGTACATGGTTCAGACCAAAGAGGCGACGGGTGTGCAATTGAACGACACCCGTAACCAGTATTTGGCCTATCACGATGGTCGCACCGGGTATTTGCGCGGCACGTGGAAGAGCAAGGCCTGGTTGATCCGTATTGCAGACGGGCTAGGGGATCGCGCGGTAACTTATGATGCCCAGTTGCGGGCATGTCGCAAAATTTAGCAAAAAGGGCGCCTTGATCGGGCGCCCTTTTTTTAAAGTTGTGCTGGCTATTTGTTCCAGTTGCGCATCGCGCTGGTAATGTTGAATTTGGCGTCGCCGATTGATCCACCCGCAGTCAAATCATTCAAGATAACGGTGGTTTCGCTGCCCACGTTATCTGTCACGATCCATTGCCGAAGCTCGACCGGATTTGCGGTAAACACCATTTGTATATTGCCATTGGCAGGGCTGTCAGGGTCTTGGGCGGTTACGGTCGTTGTGGTTCCATCGAAGGTTTGCCCTGTCACCATCCGCGCCGCGCCAAGATTGACGTTTCTATCGAGAATGATCGAGAGCGGGGTTCGGTTGAGCGGGTAGCGGTCTGGTCCGTTATTAGAGCGCGGATCAAAGATCGCCACTTGGCCACCACTTGCCAACACGAGCGAGTCGTCGGGCGCGTTATATTCAAACCGGATCCGTCCGGGCCGCTTGATGTAGATTTGCCCGGTCGACAAGGTTCCGTCGGCGTTGATTTGGGTAAACCCACCTTGGGCGGTTTGCAGCCGGTTGAGATATTGCGAGATTTCATCCAGCGACAATTGCTGCGCCATTGCGGGCAGTCCGCTAAAGGAGAGGGCCGCGGTCAGTGTCAAAAAGAGACGTCGTTTCATCATTATCTTACCTTTGTTGCGCCGGGTCGTCGTTGCACCCTGACAGATAGGTACCAGATGCCGCCATGACCAGATGTTAAGCAATAACAGCAGAGCTGTCGGCGGATAACACGCAGCCTTAGCCTCTAGATCCGGCAGACGCCGACAACGCCAGCGCAATCGCCCACTTTGATCAGGCCCGGAAAATGTCGCGCGATCAAGATGCCGCTGCCTGCGGCGAGCAAAGGCTGCGGGCGCGCACCCGTGCGGGCGGTGTCCCAGACGTTTGCGATGGGCTGACCTTTACTAACCGGATCAGCCAGATCGACAAGCGGTTGAAACAGCCCCTCGTGGGTGGCGAAAGTGAAGCTTTCTCCGTCCGGCATATCGATGAAAGTGGTGGGACCGATTTCCAATGTGCCGTGCAGTATGCCCGCGTGAATCAGCAGATTGCGCAGCCCTTTGGATGCGATGCCGATTGAGCGCGCCGTGGCCGTGCCGCCGCCGCCAAGTTCGGTCGACACAAAAACTTTGCCCATGTTTTCCACCGCGGTATCATACATGCCAACGCTATCGATTTCGCGCATCATCACCGAATAGGGCGCATTGAAGGCGGCCATGGCCGCGACACAAGCCGCCTGTTGTGCCACATTGTCGAGCAAATGCGCAGCGGCAAAAGGCACAAAGTCGAGAGTCTTACCGCCCGAGTGGAAGTCCAGAACGATATCGGCCATCGGCACCAAGGTAGATTGCCAGTAATGTGCTATTTTTTGGGTAATGGTGCCTGTGGCCGAACCCGGAAAGCTGCGGTTCAGGTTGCCCATATCAATGGGCGAGGTGCGGGTGCCTGCAAGAAAGGCGGGGTGGTTCATCGAGGGCGCGATGATCACGCGACCGGTGATTTGGTCAGGCGTCAGGGTGGCTGCCAGATCGTGCAATGCTACGGGACCCTCGTATTCGTCGCCGTGGTTGCCGCCACTAACTAGGGCGGTGGGCCCCTGCCCGTTTTGAATGACGGTGATCGGAATCATCACCGCGCCCCAAGCGCTGTCATCACGACTATGGGGCAATTGCAGGTGGCCGTGGTGGATACCGTCGCGGTCAAAGGGGATGGTGGCGTGCATGGCTAGTCCTTTACGACCAGTTGACGTGGCACATCAGCCAGGCATTCGGGTCCATTTGCGCCGATGCAAATGCTTTCGGTGATCTCAAAGCCCCAATCGTCCATCCATAGTCCAGTCATGAAGTGGAAGGTCATGTTTTCTTGCATCACGGTCTTATCGCCGTCTCGGATCGACATGGTCCGTTCGCCCCAATCGGGCGGGTAGCTGGACCCAATTGCGTAGCCGGCGCGGCTGTTTTTCTCGATGCCATGTTTTTTGAGAGCTGCAAAGAACGCGTGGGCGATATCTTCGCAGCGGTTGCCTGCTTTGGCTTTCTCAAGTCCGGCCTCCATACCTTCGAGCACCGCTTTTTCGGCGTCGATGAAGGTTTGGGTCGGTTTGCCCAGAAATACTGTGCGCGACAAAGGGCAGTGGTAGCGGTGAAAGGCCCCTGCAAGTTCAAAGAAAGTGCCTTCCCCCGATTTTAGCAGTTGGTCGTCCCATGTCAGATGTGGCGCGCTGGCGTCCGCGCCCGAGGGGAACATCGGCACGATTGACGGGTAGTCCCCGCCGCCAATCTGATCGTCATAGCGTAGCGCCGTGTCGTAGATTTCGGCAGCAAGATCACATTTGCGCAACCCGGGTTTGATGATGTCAAAGACGCGGGCGTGCATCGCCGTGACCCGTTTGCCCGCGATCCGCATATAATCGAGTTCGGTCGTCGATTTGACCGCCCGTTGCCAGTTGACCAACCCAGTCGTGTCCTGAAATTTTGCGTCTGGCAGGTGTTTTTGCAGTGCGGCGTAGGCGGCGGCAGTGAACCAGTAATTGTCCATCTCGACACCAATGTGTCCGCGTCCCATGCCGCGGTCGATCAGTTGTGCGCTAAGGTAGTCCATTGGATGGCGTTGCGTCGATTGCACGTAGTGATCAGGGTAGCCGATAATATTTGCCTCGCCCATGAAGCAGGTCCGCCGTGCCCCGTTGCCGTCCATGTCCCGTCCGAACCACACAGGGTCGCCCGACAGCCCCAAGACCACGCATTGATGCACGTAAAACGACCAGCCATCGTAACCTGTCAGCCAGTTCATATTTGTCGGGTCGGTGACGATCAGGACCTCTACCCCTGCCGTTTGCATGGCGTGCCGCGTTTTGCTGATCCGCGCGGCGTATTCAGCGGGGCGAAAGTAAAGCACTGGCTGCGGCATGGTTTGTCCTTTTGGGAGTGAGGGAAAAACGGGATAGGGCCTGATGGTTGCAGGTTAGAGGGCGCTGGTCACCTCGCGCACTGCGTCTTTGGTCACGGCGATGACGTGGTCGATTTCGGACTGCGTGATGCAAAGGGGCGGTGCAAAACCGACGATATCCCCTTCGGGCATGGCGCGTGCGATCACGTCGCGTTTGGCCATAGCGGCCACAATCGCGGGACCGATTTTGAGAGAGGGGTCAAAGAACGTCAGCGGGGATGTGCTGGCGGCAAATTCGACTGCGGCCATCAAGCCTTCGCCGCGCACCTCGGCTACGTATTTATGCCCAACGAACGCCTCTTGCAGGGCGACGTTAAGATAAGCGCCGTTGACGCGCGCGTTTTCAATCAGCCCCAAATCATCGACAAATTGCAGGTTGGCGACGCCCGCCGCGGCCCCGATGGGGTGCGCCGAATAGGTCCAGCCGTGCCCGATCGGGCCGTTCTCGTCAGTGCCTTGTTCCAGTACTTTCCAGACCTTATCGGAGATGATCGATCCTGATAGCGGTGCGTAGGCGGAGGTCAGCCCTTTGGCAATGGTGATGATATCGGCCTCGATCCCGTAGTGGTCGCAGCCAAATTTACTGCCCAAGCGCCCGAAGCCTGTGACGACCTCGTCGGCGATCAACAGGATGTCATATTTGCGCAAAACCGTTTGGATGGCGGCCCAATAGCCCGCAGGGGGAGGCACGATGCCGCCAGTGCCCAGAACCGGCTCGCCGATGAAGGCCGCGATGGTGTCGGGCCCTTCGGCTAAGATCATTGCCTCTAACTTGGCGGCGCAATCGGCAGAGAAGTCTTCGGGTGACATGTCGGGATCATCGCGACGCAGGTAGAAAGGTGCTTGCGTGTGCAGCACATTGGCCAAGGGCAAATCAAACTTATTGTGGAAGAATTGCAGCCCCGTCAAAGAGCCGGTCATCAGCCCCGAGCCGTGGTAGCCGCGCCAGCGAGAGATGATTTTCTTTTTCTGCGGCCGTCCGAGGATGTTGTTGTAATACCAGACCAGTTTGATGTTGGTCTCGTTGGCGTCAGAGCCGCTTTGGCCGAAGTAGACTTTGGACATATTGGCCGGCGCGCGGTCGATGACCATTTTCGACAGGGTGATCGACGCCTCTGTGCCGTGGCCGACATAAGCGTGATAATAGGCCAGTTCATGCGCTTGCTTGGCGATGGCCTCGGCGATCTCTGGGCGCCCGTAGCCGACGTTGACGCAGTAGAGCCCGGCAAAGGCATCCAGCATCCGCCGTCCATCGCGGTCGGTGATATACACGCCTTTCCCCGAAGAAATGACCCGTGTTGGCGTTTCGCCCCGCGCGTGCTGGGCAAGATGTGTCGAGGAATGGAAGAAGTTTTCGCGATCCCATTGTGCCAGTTGGTCGTTGTTGAGCATTGGTATTTCCTTTGGGGGTGAGCGGTGATTTTCGAGACGCCGTTGAGGGAGGGTATTTCGCAAGCCGGAGTAATTACAAGTCTTGTGATTTCAGTGCGCTTGACGCGCGATGTATAATATTTGTATACAAAATGCGTGGAGGAGATTGCCCGTGACGAAAAACAAAAAATCGATCTGTGCAGAGGATTTGCGGAATCGCATTTTGTCGCAGGATATCGCCCCCGGATCTGATCTGGATGAGGCCCGCCTGTCGGAGGAATACGGTATTTCACGCACGCCCTTACGAGAGGTGTTGCACCGTTTGGCTGGCGACGGCTACGTCCGGCTAGAGGAAAACCGCGGTGCAAAGGTGGCCTCTATGGACGTGTCGGCCTTGCGGGTGTTTTTCCAGACCGCACCGTTGATCTATAGTTCCATCGCCCGTCAGGCCGCCGAGAACCGCACCAGCGCGCAGATTGCCGAGCTAAAGCAGATGCAGCGCCAATTTGTGCAGGCGATCCAGAACGGCCGCGCCGAGCAGGTTGCCTTGTTGAACCACGCGTTTCACCAGCAGATTGGCGAGATGGCGCAAAACCCGTATTTGTTGGCCGCGCTCAAGCGCATGTTGATTGATCATACTCGGTTCAGCCAGACGTTTTTCCGCCCACAAACATCTGCGGATGCTGACCGCATTACCAAGGCAATTGCGCAGCACGATGCCATGATTTCAGCTATTGAGGCACAAGAGCCTCCGCTGGCAATTGATCTGACGTTGCAGCACTGGGACCTGTCCCGAAATCAGATCGAAAAATATGTGCGCCCTGACCCGCTTCCCCTTGATGTTATCTCAATGAAAGATCGCCGAAATGCAGTTTGAAGGTATCTATACCCCCCTCGTGACGCCCTATCACGCGGATTTTTCATGCAACGAAGAGGCCTTGGCGCTGACCGTCGCGCATTTGATCGCATCGGGTGTTCACGGGATTATTGTTGCCGGATCAACGGGTGAATATTATGCCCAGACCACCGAGGAACGGCTTTGGATGATGACCCGCTGCGCCGAGTTGATTGGGGGCCGGGTGCCGATGATTGTGGGCACGGGTGCCATTCGCACCGAGGACAGTGTGATGTATGCAGTGGCGGCCAAGGCTGCGGGCGCTGATGCATTGCTGGTCGCCACTCCGCCCTATGCCTATCCGACAGGTCGCGAGATTGCGCTTCATGCACTGGCCGTGGATCGCGCGGCGAATTTACCTGTGATGTTGTACAATTACCCGGGCCGCATGTCGGTGAATATGGATGAGGAAACGCTGGACAGATTGGGGCGTTCGCCTAATTTTTGCGCCATCAAGGAAAGCAGTGGCGACATCAACCGGTTACATATGTTGGCACGGAATTATCCGCATATCGCGATGTCATGTGGCATGGATGATCAAGCGTTGGAGTTCTTTGCATGGGGCGCGCGGTCTTGGGTTTGCGCGGGGTCCAACTTTGCCCCCGAGGCACATATCGCGATGTATCAGGCCTGTGCGGTGGAAGGCGATTTCACCAAAGGCCGCGCGATAATGTCCGCGATGCTGCCCTTGATGAGCGTCTTGGAACAGGGTGGTAAATTTGTTCAGAGCATCAAGTATGGTCTGACCTTGCGCGGCATTGATGCAGGCCCTCCGCGCAAGCCGCTGCAACCGCTCGACAAGGATGACAAGCGCCAGTTGGCAGACGTGATCCGCACCATGAACATGACCATTTCCAGCATTACCGGAGTGCCCCTATGACCGATCTTTTGACCCATGCCGAGTATCAGGCGATTGCCCGTGAGATCGCATTTCCGCGTGCTGCGTTTATTGATGGCAAGTATCGCGCAGGCACGGGGGCAAAATTTGCCACGGTGAACCCTGCCACGGGCGAGATATTGGCCGAGATTGCAGGCTGCGCAGAGCAAGATGTCGACATGGCCGTGGCCAAAGCCCGAGAGGCATTTGACCAAGGGCATTGGTCTAAAATGCACCCTTCAGCCCGCAAGGATGTGTTGATCCGTCTGTGCAAGCTTATCACGCGCAATCGCCGCGAACTGGCGGTGATGGAAAGCCTTGATAGTGGCAAACCGATCTTGGACTGCGAAACGATTGATGTGCCTGAGACCATCCATTGCATCAAATGGCACGCAGAGGCCGCCGACAAGATTTACGACCAGACCAGTCCCGCGGGTGACGATGCGATCGCAATGATTGTGCGCGAACCGATTGGTGTTGTGGGCGCTGTATTGCCGTGGAATTTTCCTTTGATGATGTTGGCGTGGAAGATGGGTCCCGCTCTGGCGGCGGGGTGTTCGGTGATTGTGAAACCTGCCGAACAGACATCGCTCACGGCATTGCGCATCGCGGAATTGGCGCATGAGGCCGGTGTGCCGCGCGGTGTTTTCCAAGTGTTGCCTGGGGATGGTCCATCGGTGGGCGAGCCGTTGGGTCGCCACATGGATGTGGATATGGTCAGCTTTACCGGGTCGACCGAAACCGGCCGTCGGTTCCTGCATTATGCCGCAGACAGCAATTTGAAAAAGATCGTGCTGGAGTGCGGTGGCAAGAACCCTGCGGTGGTGTTTGATGATGCCGAAAACCTTGACCATGTGGCCGAGCATGTCGTGAATGCCGCCTTCTGGAATGCGGGGCAGAATTGTTCTGCCACGTCGCGCTTGATTGTGCACCGAGCAGTGAAAGAGGCGTTGATGGCCCGAATTGAGGCCCGTTTGCGCGACTGGAAAACCGGTGATCCGCTGGACCCCAACACCCACATTGGTGCGTTGATCGATGCCGACCATTGCGCCAAGGTCCGCAGTTTTCTTGATAAGCCCGACAAAGGCGAGGGGCCGTTTGTATCGCCCGTGATTTATCATGTTTCCAAGGACGACCCGCGCGCGGTAGACGAAATTTTCGGTCCTGTTTTATGTGTCATCGAGGTGGCCAGCAACGACGAGGCCGTGCAGGTCGCCAACCAAACGATATACGGGCTAGCCGCGTCTGTTTTCACAGCCAATACCCGCCAAGCGATCCGCGCAGCCCGCGATATTCGTGCTGGAACGGTGACAGTCAATTGTTACGGCGAAGGCGATATTGCCACGCCATTTGGCGGCTATAAGCAGTCGGGCTTTGGCGGTCGTGACAATGGGTTGCATGCCCATGATCAATTTACCGAATTAAAGACAATCTGGATTGACTTGACAGATCCGACCGACGGGGACCGCATCACATGAGCGTGGATGCAGTTGGGTCGGTCCGGCGCGGGCGTGGTGCCCGCACCGCGCTAAGGCAGACACGCGACATCACGATGCTACCTGCGCTCAAGCGCGGTATCCCACTGACCGAGCCGATGTCGGTGGAGCGTATTGCGCAGATTGATGCCGCCTCGATGGATATTCTGGAGCAGGTGGGTGTCGTTTTCCGCGACCCGATCGCATTAGAGGATTGGAAGCGGGTCGGCGCGGATGTGCGCGGTGAACGGGTTTATCTGGACCGCGACCTCGTGCGCGGGTTGATCAAGTCGATCCCGTCATCGTTTACGTATCACGCCCGAAATTCCGCCAATAACCTGCCGTTTGGCAAGGATCATTCAATTTTTGTCCCGATGACCGGAGCGCCGTTTTTACGCGATCTGGACGATGTGCGCCGTAATCCCACATTGGAGGATTTGGCGAATTTTCACAAGTTAAGCCATATGCTGCCCGCGATGCATTCAAGTGCGCATCACATTGTCGAGCCTTATGACCACCCGATCAGCCAGCGCCATTTGCGCATAACCTATTCGTCGATGAAGCATTCCGACAAGACGTTTATGGGTATGACCACCAGTCCTAAAAACGCCGAAGACGTGCTGGAGATGTGCGCCATTCTATTTGGCAAAGACTATATGATGACCCATCCGGTTGTGACCGGAAACTGCAACGGGAATTCACCGCTGGTTTGGGATGAAACCATGCTGGGCGCGATGCGCGCTTTTGCAAGATATAACCAGCCCGTGTTGTGTTCACCGTTTGTATTGGGCGGTGCTAATACCCCCGCCAGCGTAGCCCCCACCGTGGCGCAGTTGAATGCTGAGGCGCTAAGCGCGCTGGCCTATACGCAAGTGATCCGGAAAGGCGCCCCTGCGATTTACGGGCATTATCTGGCCACCGTGTCGATGAAGTCTGGCGCACCTATGGCGGGCACGCCAGAGATCAGTTTGATGAATATGATGATTGGACAGATGGCGCGATTTTATAACGTCCCATGGCGCACTTCCAACACACTGGGCGGGTCCAAGACGTTTGATGCCCAAGCCGGCTATGAAAGTGCCACGACGATGATGGCAGTTATGATGTCGGGTGCGAATTATATCTGGCATTCTGCGGGCTGGAACGAGGCCGGTATGCATTGCTCGATGGCCAAGTTTGTGGTCGATGCCGAGCAATGCGCAATGGCATACCGCATGGTGCAGGGTGTCAGTTGGGATGATTTCGACGAGGGGATGCAGGCCGTGCGGGACGTGGGACCGGGGGGACATTATCTGGGCCATCCGCATACGTTGGAGAATTTTCAAAAGGCGTTTTTCATGCCCGAACTGTTTGACAATAATTCGATTGAGCAGTGGCAGGCAGATGGGTCAGTCGAGATAAACGAGCGCGCATTGGGCCGTGTGCACACATTGCTGGGTGAATATGAGGAGCCAAAGCTTGACGCGGCGGTGAACGATGAACTGCTGGATTACATTGCGCGGCGCGAGCGCGAAATCCCAGCCACTGATGCGCTTAATCAGGACTATTAAATGACCACGATCAACGTCAGTCAACTGCCTGTCGATCCCGGTCCAGCGGCATGGAATCGTCTGTTGCCCGACCCTGATCCGGCGCAAACGGTGAAAGGTGATATCAAGGCCGATTGGATCGTGATTGGTGCGGGGTTTGCCGGACTTGCCGCCGCGCGCCGGTTGTTGCAGTTGCGCCCGTCCGACCGGATAGTTGTATTGGAAGCCAGTCGTGTGGCCGAAGGTCCTGCTGGTCGCAACTCGGGTTTTATGATTGATCTGCCGCATGATCTTGCCTCGTCGGATTATGGCGGTGCGTTGCAACAGGATGTGATGTTGACAGCGGACAATCGCCACGCAATCGGGTTTGCCGCCGCGATGGCCGCCGATTTCGGGTTGGGGAGCGATGTGTTTGCTCGCTGCGGCAAAATCAACGCGGCGGCCACCGAAAAGGGGGATCGTCACAACCGAGCCTATGCCAAACATCTAGGCCGGATGGGAGAGCCGTCGCAGATGCTGAACGCAGCAGCCATGCGCGCGCTGACGGGCACTTCATACTATCAAAGCGGGTTGTTCACCGCGGGCACCGCCGTTATCCAGCCTGCCGCTTTTGTGCGGGGCGTTGCAAAAGGGCTCGCATCGCAGGGTGTGCAGATTTTCGAGAATAGTCCTGTGATGCAATTGCGCAAAGACGACCAATGGCACGCCAAAACACCCGCAGGATCGGTGGCTGCACCCAAAGTTATTCTAGCAGTCAATGGGCATTTGAACAGTTTCGGATATCTCAAGGGCCAGTTGATGCACGTCTTTACCTATGCGTCGATGACCCGCCCGTTGCACGCGGACGAGCAGTCCGCATTGGGAGGCGAGCCGATCTGGGGTTTAACCCCCGCCGATCCGATGGGCACAACCGTGCGACGTATCAGGGCCGCTGATGGGGACCGGATTGTGGTGCGGAACCGCTTTACCTTTGACCCGTCGATGGAAGTGGATCAAGGCCGTATCGCGGCCGTGGCCCAAGACCATGACCGCGCGTTTCGCGCACGTTTTCCGATGTTGTCCGACGTTGGAATGCAATTTCGCTGGGGCGGGCGGCTTTGCCTAAGTCGCAATAACGTCAATGTTGTCCGCGAATTGAATGACGGGTTGTTTTCGGCGTGTTGCCAGAACGGTCTTGGCACTGCGCGCGGCACGTTGACGGGGATGTTGGCCGCGGAACTGGCGACGCAAACATGGAGTGAGCAATTGACGCGCGCGACCGCTCAGGCGGCACCATCACGGCTTCCACCGCGCATTATTTCGACGCTTGGTGCCACGGCTGTTTTACGCTGGCAGGAGAGACGGGCCGGCGCGGAGTTGTGAGCATGAATTAACGCAAGCTTGCGGGCAAGATCAGTAGCGCGCGAAAGTCGTTGACGTTTGTCAGTGTCGGCCCTGTGATGATTTGCCCGCCAATACTGGCAAAGAATCCATGGGCGTCATTTTGCGCGAGTGCCGACCTGATGCTAACCCCTTTTTCTTCGGCAAGCTGTGGCATGTCGGGTCCGGCATAGGCGCCTGCTACCTCTGCGGCGCCGTCCACCCCGTCGGTATCGCAGGCCAACACATGGATGCGCGGGTGTCCGTCTAGGGCACAGCCTGCGGCCAAAACATATTCCGCATTGGGCCCGCCCACACCGTTTCCCCGCCGTGTAACCGTGCATTCGCCGCCTGACAGCAGCAGGATCGGGTGGGTGTGGTTTTCTGCCGCAATGTCCATTGCGAGCGCCGCATGGAACTGCCCCAAATCACGGGCTTCGCCTTCGATGGCATCACCAAGAATGCGGACCTCGACGCCTGTTGCCAGATCAGCGGCGGCGGCGAGGGATTGTGCGGGGGCCGCGATGATGCGGGTTTTGGCGGCGGCGATCCGAGGGTCCTGCGGTGTCAGAGGCATGGCGGCGTTTGTGATCGCCTGTACGATGTGATCGGGCAAGTTGACCTGCCACTGCGCAAGCGCGGCCAAGGCCATTTGCGGTGTCGCATGGCTGCCCACAGTCGGGCCCGACGCGATTTCGGAAGGGTCATCGCCCGGCACATCCGATATTGTCAGCGTGAGGAGTTTGGCTGGATGCACGGCGGCGGCCAGCCTGCCGCCTTTGACCGCCGAGACCTGCTTGCGCACAACATTCATTTGCGAAATGGGCATTCCGGATCCTAGCAATGCAGCATTGAGCGTTTTCTTGTCGTCAAGTGTGAGACCTGCAATTGGCGCGCAAAGCAATGCAGACCCGCCGCCCGATATGAGTGCGATGACCTGATCATCAGGTCCAAGCGCCGAGACAAGTTCGAGCATTCGCTGGGTGGCGGCCACTCCGGCCGCGTCGGGGACGGGGTGTGCCGCCTCGACAATTTCAATACCCGAGCATGGCCGTGCATAGCCGTATCGGGTGATAATCAACCCTTCGCAGGGGCCGTAAACCTCCTCCAACGCTTCGCCCATGCGCGCGCTTGCCTTGCCCGCGCCGATAACCACAAGTCGTCCCAATGGTCGCGGAGGCAAATGCGCGGACAGACAGATCATCGGATCGGCGCGCGCCACGGCGGCCATGAATAGCTGCGTCAAAAAAGCCCGCGGATTGTCGGTTACGTCAGCCATGTTCTGTAGTCGCTGACCAGCAGGTGCGTGGGGTCGACGTCCTCCTCTATTTGCGCAAAGCGTCCGATGGGTTCGCGGAAGATATTGTCGGTTTCATCGTCGTTTACGGTCGAAACTTCGCCAATCAAAACGTCGCCGCCTTCGCCCCAGAACGCATGCCAATCGCCGGGCATTAGTGTCACGCTTTCGCCGGGTGCAAATTCCAACTTTTCACCTGCCGCAAAATCGCGACGGATACCATCACAGTAGACTGTGCCGCCCTTGTCGTCCGCGAAGTTCCCTTGATCGTCGGACCCGAAAAGTTCGATCACCAATGTCGCCCCGCCACGGTTGATAATGTCTTCGGCTTTGAGCACATGGGTATGCATCGGCGAGAGCTGATCCTGCTTTGAGATTAACAGTTTTTCAGCGTAGCACATACCGCCGCCACGCGCCAAATCTGCCTGACGCCCGTTGCGCAGAGTGAACAGGAACAAGCCCATTTCGTCATAGCGCCCAGCGCCGTAGTCGGTGATGTCCCAGCCGTTGCGCGCCGCAATGACACCGCGAGCGATGTCTTTGTTGGACACAAATTCATCTGGTGTCCAATAGGCAAAAGGCGGCAGGTGAAAGCCGTGGTGCCGGATCATGGCGTCTGCTTCGGCCATGATGTCGTTGATACGTGAGCGTTTCATGTCGAGCCTCTGTTCGGGGTGATGAGCACATCGATAAACATTGCGGTGGTCATGGTAAACCGGTGTTGTGCTGCGGCGATTGTGGGGTGCGGCAAATTCTATCTATCAATTTGATCAAAGAAGACTTTTACTAACGCGAATGACGAATGCACATCCCTCTTTGAAGTGGTTGACCACGTTTCGCACATTGGCGCATTGCGGGTCAGTACAGGCGACCGCACAGCAAACCGGATTATCGGTCAGCACGGTTTCGCATCAGGTGCAGTGTTTGGAAAAGCATTTGGGCAGTGCGCTGGTCGATCATGCCTGCCGCCCGATGGTTTTGACCGCGCAAGGGGTGGTCTATTTGCGCTATGTCGAGGATATTCTTGATCTGTCGGCGCAAGCCAGCCGCGAGATGAACGCGGCGGCACCGCGAAATCTTGCGCGGTTGCGATTTGCCATGATCGAGGACTTTGAAAGCGATATCGGTCCCGAAATTACCCAGTTGCTAGCCAGTATGCTGCCAAAATGTCGCTTCACGCTTTACACGCGGGTTAGCCAAGACATTTTGGACATGTTGCGTAACCGTCAATTGGACATCGGAATTGCCACCCAACCGCAGGTGCCGTTGCAGGATGTTCATGAATATCCATTGTTGCGCGATCCGTTTGTGATCGCGGTGCCTGCTGCATCAGGTGTAACGGCGCAGGACTGTATGGCGGGGGCGTCAGGCTTGCCCTTTTTGCGCTATATGCGGTCGCAAATTATGGGTGCGTTGATCGAAGCGCAGCTAAGCAGAATGCGCATCCAGTTGGAAAATACCTTTGAATTGGATAGCACGTCGTCAATCATGGCACTGGTGGCGAGGGGCAGTGGCTGGGCGATAACAACCCCAAGCAACTATGCCCGTAGCAGGCGGTTTCAGGCCCAAGTCCGGCTATTGCCGTTGCCACGGAAAAGCTTTGCCCGCACGATATCGATGTTTGTCGCAGAGCCGCATCTAGAGGACTTGGCGCAGGTTATTGCGACCGCTTTGCGCAGTCATTTGTCGGCCCAAACGATTGGCCTCATTGTCGATATGTATCCGTGGATTGCAGACAGTTACCGCCTGATTTTGGACGAGCGTTAATCTAGAATATTGAATTGCTGTCTGATTTCGGCGTCTTGTTCAGCGGTCAGATAAGTCGGGTGGTAGGTGTCCAACACCTTTTTTGCGCGGATTTTTGCGCGCGCCCAAGCGTCCAGCGCGCCCTCTTCGGCCCAAACCCGGGGCTGTGCGCGGTCAGCAAGTTTGGGGTAATGATAGTCGCGCTCCATTGCCTGATAGGTGGCCACAGCCCCTAGAAAATGCCCGTCTCCCAAGACCGATGCACAGATTGCATCAAAGCCGAGATTGTCATCGGTTACCTCAATTCCGCGCAAAACACGGTAGGTCATCGCATGCATTTCATCATCAAGAATGAAGGCCTCGAAGCTGACCCCGAGAAGGGCCGCAGTCATGCCAGAGCTTTCGTAGATCAGGTTGCCGCCTGCCAAAGCTGCGGCCAAACTTGTCATGCCTTTTTCCACGCCATATTGCGCATCAATGGCTTTGGCATCGGTCATCGAACAGGCGACACCTGAGGGAAGCCCAAGCCAGTTGGACAGTTGCGCCGAGGCCGCATTAAGCACTGTGGTTTCGCCGCTACCGCCCGCAAAGGCCCCTGTGCGCAGATCTACCACAAGCGGCCAGTTCGAGAATACCATCGGAAATCCGGGTGAGATGACGTTGACCATCACGAGGCTTGCCAGCGTTTCAGCGAGCGATTGCGCGAGAAACCCTGCTAAAGTCGCTGGCGCGGTGGCACCGGCTTGGGCTGCCGTGATGCACGACATCGGGATATTGTGTTCAATGCATTTATAGACCACGTCCACCGCATCTTCGCCGTATCGCATCGGTGAAATTACCGGACTGATATGGGCTTTCACAAATGGCTGCTTGGCGAATTCACCCGCGCCACCCGCGACAATATCGAACATGCGCACAATCGGATCGACGTGCGCGGCGACGGTAAACGCGGTGGCCACGGGTTTGGTTGTATTGCGCATGAGCGCGTAGGCGGTATTGACGTCCAGATCATACATATCGGGCACGTCGGTCGCGATGCAGCACCGCGTGAACCATGCGACATTATCAAGCGTGTCTTGCAGCCGTGTGAAGTCGTGCAGATCGACAAGAGTGGACGGCCGGTAGCGTTCTGTGTCGAGGTCAAGCGTCGTAACCGCTGCACCGCCAGTGCCAAAATAGACGCGGTCCCCTCCCACCGTGATGTCGCGGGCGCGGTCGCGACCATAAAGCGTAAACTCCTTTGCTGCTGTTTTGATTGCGCCTGCGACCATGGCACGCGGCAGCCCGATCCTGTCGTTGCCCAGATCGACGGCGCCTGCTGCAAGCAGGTCATCTTTCAGGCGCGCAGGCACCTCGCCCATGCCCAGTTCGGCCAATAACCGCAGCGCTGTGTCGTAGATCTGGCGCATCTCCGCATCTGACAGCGGTTTATAGGCGCCGCCTGCCGCACCCGCAGGCGCGGGGTTGACCGCAAGAGGCGCCGCGTGGTGGGCGTGCCGTGCTTTGCGGCCAGATCGGCTTGGCTTGGGAGGGGCTTGCGCCATGTGCGACCTTCAATATTTGTTCTTGTCCCTACAGGACCGTGGTGGTGGAATTGAGGCAATTGAAATCTGAGTGCTGCAATAATTTCGCAGGTCAGTTCCTAGTAAATAGGAAACATGAATGTAGCATTGACCGATTGCTGCACTTTTTGGTTTCTCTAAGCAAACACACGAGGGGCATCTTATGAAATCGCAGACACGGGTTGTTGTTATCGGCGGCGGGATTGCCGGTTGTTCGACGTTGTATCATCTGACACAGGAAGGCTGGACCGATGTCGTGCTGGTGGAGCGCAACGAATTGACGTCAGGCACGACATGGCATTCGGCGGCGCAAGTGACCAATTTCGGCATGAACCAGACCATGGTGGGTCTCAAATCGCACTCGATCAACCTCTACAAAGAGCTGCGCGATGATCCCGATTATCCGGTCAGCTATAACCACGGCGATGGTGGTATCCGACTGGCCAATACCGAGGCGCAGATGGACGGCTATCGCCAATTTGCCTCGATGGCGCGGGGCATGGGGGTCGAGTTTGAAATTCTGGATGCGGCCGAATGTGCGCGCCGGCATCCGCTCATTTCCACCGATAACCTGCTGGGCGGTCTGTGGGATGCAAGTGACGGTGATATCGATCCTGCCAGCCTGTGTCAGGCTTTGGCGCGGCGGGCACGTAAGGCGGGCGCAGAGGTTTATCGCAACACGCCTGTGACGGGGCTGACGCAGCACAAAGACGACAGTTGGACGGTGCACACAGAGCATGGTGATATCGCCTGTGAAATTGTCGTGAATGCCTGTGGATACCGCGTCAATGAGGTGGGGGCGATGATGGGGGTACACCACCCTGTGGTGTCGATGGAGCATCAGTACTTTGTGACCGACGACATCCCGGCGATTGTGGATGCGGGGCACCGGATGCCACTGTTACGCTGCCCGATCAGCGATTATTATTGCCGTCAGGAAAAGAACGGGCTGCTGGTTGGATTTTACGAACAGGATTGCCGCACTTGGGGTATGGACGGAATTGATCCGCATTTTGTAAATGCGCTTTGTCCTGACGATCTTGACCGCATCACCGACGTGCTTGAGGGTGCGTTCGCGCGGATGCCTGCGCTGACTGAAGTGGGCATCAAGAACATCGTGAACGGCCCGATTACCTATACCATTGATGGGGCGCCGTTGGTGGGGCGAATTCCAAGTAAGCGCAACGCCTATTGCATCATCGGCCTGCGCGCGGGCCTTGGCGAGGGCGGCGGTCACGGTTGGCTATTGGCGCAGCAAATCGTGCACGGTGAAGCGTGTTACGACACATGGTGCCTCGATCCGCGCCGCTTTGCCGGTCATGCCAACGTCGAGTTCACGGCGCTGAAGGCGATTGAGGACTACCAAAACGAATTCCGGTTTCATTTTCCCAATGAACATCGCACTGCGGGGCGCATGGCAAAGACCACACCGCTGACGCCGATTCTGGCGGCCGAGGGCGCGGAGTTTACGGTCGTCAATGGCTGGGAGCGCGTAGAATTTTTCAAACCGACACCTGATTTTCACATCACCCATGGGTTTCACTTTGATGAGAGTTTTCCCATTGTCGCCGCGGAAGTTGCCACGGTGCAAACCGCAGTTGGGTTGAGCGAGGTCAACGGCTTTAACCGTTTTGAGATTACCGGCGTGGATGCTGCCAGCTTTCTGGACCGGATGATCTGTGGCAAGCTACCGCGCCGTGCGGGCCGCGTGGGTTTGGTATATTTGTTGAACCACCATGGGATGTTGAAGGGCGAGGCCACTATTGCCAATTTGCCCGCCTCTGACCGTGGCCCAGCGCGGATCTGGTATGGTTCGGCTGCGGCATCGGAATACCACGATATGGATTGGCTGACAGACCATATCGGCGCAGACGAGGATGTGCGGATCAAGTCGTTGACCAACGAGATGACCATTCTCGTGGTGGCGGGCCCCAAGGCGCGTGATGTGATGCAGGCGGTTAGTCGTGCCGACTGGTCTGCTGCCGCATTCCCATGGTTGTCGGTGCGCGAGTGTTTTATCGGGTTTGCGCCCGCGACCGTGATGTCGGTTAGTTTTTCGGGAGAGTTGGCCTATGAAATTCATGTGCCCAATGCGTCACTTTATGTTGCCTATACTGCGCTGCGCGAAGCGGGCCGCGATCACGGACTTGGACTGTTTGGCGCACATGCAGTGGATGCGATGCGTCTGGAAAAGGGATACCTGCATTGGAAGGCCGATATCTTGACCGAGTTTGATCCGTTCGAGACAGGCCTGGAGCGGTTTGTGGCGATGGATAAAGTTGATTTTATCGGTAAGGCCGCGCTGGCGGAACGGCGCAAATCGCCCCCTAAAAAATGCCTGGTGAGCCTGTGCTTGGATGACGACCACGCCCCCGCCCACGGCGGTGCATCGTTGATGGATGGCAAGAAGGTCGTAGGCACAATAACATCGGGCGGCTACGGCCACAGGGTCGGAAAAAACCTTGGCTACGGGTTTATTGATCGCGAATTTTCGCACGTTGGCTGTCGCGTCGAGATTGATATATTGGGGCGGCGTGTCGGGGCGGTGGTGAGTGACAAATCGCTGTATGATCCAACCTTGGGGCGGGTCAGATCCTGATCGTGCGCTGGTGCCAATATAAATTCGGCGTGGTGCGCGTTGCGTTGGGGCTTCTGATAGGGATGCCCCAAGGGGAGCAATTATAGCGCAAACGGGGTTAGCTATCGTTGGGTGTTTGACGGCAAAAGGGCCTCGCTTTTTCTAGCAAGGCCCTTGAATTCTTTGGTGGACTGGGGAGGATTCGAACCCCCGACCCCT
>TARA_R110002051_G_scaffold36609_5_pt1 | contig 18443 bp, 18 predicted proteins | sample TARA_R110002051 | Tara Oceans TARA_R110002051 (sample SAMEA4397023) | marine metagenome | biome: Polar Biome; feature: [MES] marine water layer (ENVO:01000295) within the mesopelagic zone...; material: water (ENVO:00002006), including particulate matter (ENVO:01000060) such as......
GAATACGACATCGAACTGATCACCACAGCACCCTCGGTCGTCTACCACATCCACATGCGCGACGGGACAATGAGCGAGTTGCACAACCCCGCCGACATGCCCGACATGACCCACGTCGACCACTTGGAAGAGCCGCGCATCAAAGCGACAATCCTCGTGCCCGACGACTACTTGGGCGACGTTCTGAAACTTTGCCAAGACCGGCGCGGCATCCAGATGGACCTGACCTATGCAGGCTCCCGCGCGATGGTCGTCTACGACCTGCCGCTCAACGAAGTGGTGTTCGACTTCTACGACAGGCTCAAATCGGTCACAAAAGGCTATGCTTCATTCGACTACACCCTCACCGGCTACCGCGAGGACCAATTGGTCAAAATGTCGATCCTTGTGAACGACGAACCCGTCGATGCGCTGTCGATGATGGTGCACCGCGACCGCGCCGAACAACGGGGCCGCGCCATGGTCGAAAAACTAAAAGAACTGATCCCGCGCCACATGTTCAAAATCCCGATCCAAGCGGCAATCGGCGGCAAAGTCATCGCCCGCGAAACGCTCTCTGCGATGCGCAAAGACGTGACCGCGAAGTGCTACGGCGGGGACGCCACGCGCAAACGCAAACTGCTGGACAAGCAGAAGGCGGGTAAGAAGAAGATGCGGCAGTTTGGGTCGGTGAATATTCCGCAGGAAGCGTTTATTTCCGCTCTAAAAATGGACAGCTAAAAGCTGGCCATTTTCAGAGCGCGTGCGGGGAAGGGAATGGCGAAGGCGAGCGCGGGTGTGGGCGGTGAGGATGGAGTGGTTAGGGTTAGGTGCTAGAAAATGCTGCTCTCAGATGACGCATCATCAATGTAAGGCTCAATAGATTTTAGCAAAGGTTTAGGAATTCGTGCACGGATGCTAGCGCGATTGCTAAAGTCTAGATCATCGAGAGATTGATCTTTTGGGATCATAAGTTTTTCTTGGTTCACAGTTTCGTACATTCCCAACCCAATTGATGTCGGCCAACAATAATCTACTTCAACTCGAATGTCGCCTTGCGTCACGCGAACCCTATCAATTACGATTACACCAGCGTGCTCTAGAACATCGAAGCCTTCGGTGCTTCCAACTCCAAGACCACTAGCACCATTTGAAACAGACAGTTTAATACATTTGCCACTCATGGCGCTGTTAATTAAAAGTCGACAACCATGTAATCGTTTGTGATTGCGAGAAAATGTTGACGGTTCCAATTGATCGTTAAGGAATCCAGCAAGATAATTTGCAGCCAAATTCGCCACTTCTTTTGAACGTATTTTACAGTCGTCGGATGTAGTGTAGCGACGCATACCGTCCTCACGTGAAATCAACCCACACAAATTATTAGGCCTCAGCAATGTGCTGATCAATTTTGCCTCAAGTGGTCCAATTTTTCGTAATACATCATTGTAAGCAAGCAACTTGGAATCAAATTCTAAATTTGAGCTCGCTAGTAGTCTTGCCCATAGTTCTAGTATATTTGGACCGTTGGCATCTTCGCTGGATGCACCTTCAATCCAATTTGCTAAGTACTTCTGAGAAACAGGCCCAATTGATTTTTGCTGTTGCTCTCGTATCATTCGAGCTCTTTGTAGGGCTATGGCAACTGACTCAGCCTTGTTTATACGGTAGGACTTGAGTGAGTCCTTTAATACCCCTAGTGGTTCACCGATAACCCCTATCGCGTCCGCAGCGTACTGAGAAATTTGAACAATTGCAGGGGAACCTGTCAGTCTAAGTGAAAAAGTCCCCTTTTCGATTTCGAAAGCAGGTTCTTCAGTCATCCTAATTTCCTTGTGTGATATGCAACTATTTCAATCGAAATCTTTGGCAAGCACAACTAGTAATTGCCAAATTTCCAATTTGGCAGCGCCCGACCCAGCGCTTCGCGCGTTCGACCCTGAAACTGTTCTCAACAGTTTCCGAGACGGGTCTCACCCACCCCCACGGGGCGGGCGCTTTCAGCACCAGCCCCTCGGTTCGGGCGCGGCTAAATAATAAACGGAACGCTTGAAGCGCCCTGAACTGCGCGCACTTATTGCGCCTGACACAGGCACCCCATGCGCAGCCCTAAAACGCCAAGCGGCTTAAAGCTGTTTCACCGTATCAGCGGTCTGCGTGATATCGCGGCCCACGCCTTTTACGGTCTCGCAGGCGCCGAGGGCAAGGAGCAGGAACAGGGGAAGGATGCGGATCATGACAGGCCTCGTTTGTGATAATTTGTTCCCCTTCAATAAGCCGCAATCAGGCAAGGCGCAAGTCACAGACCCAGCCGTCTGCGCCGCAGCAAATCCAGCTCTGCGGCCAAACTCGCCTCTAACCGCTGCGCGGTCTCTTCCAGATCATCCACCGCATCAATCTCTGCCTCTTCGCGTGGCCCCAAAACCTCTGCCAAGCGCGCCAGCATGAACGCCCGCAGCACCCCGTTTACCTCCGCCTGATAGCCGTTGCCGAGTTTGCGAAAAAACCGCAGCACATCGGCATCGATCCGCAGGGTCACGCGCTCTTTCTTGGGCACCTCTTTACGCGCCAGATCGCGCCACTCCGACGGCATCAGCGACTTGACCAGCGCGGGGTTGCGAAACACCAAAATCGTATCACGCATCTGGTTCACAAAATCGGTGTATTGGCTTTTCTGTTTCGGGGTCATTTTTGCGGGCATCTGCGGCTCCTGTTGTATGAATACCCCCAGTTTGCGCCCCCGATATCACCAACCCGTCACCCCACCGCGCGGCAGACGCGGATCATAGCCAATTCATACGCAAATCACATCCCGATTTGACCCATATCAAAGCCGCCGCAAACCACCCTGATAAAGTGTCTGAAACCTATAAGGAGAGACCCATGTTCCGGCTCGCATCCATGCTATACGCCATCATCGGCACCAGCGTCGCAGGCATCTTTATCATCGCGGCTTTGGCCTCGGGAAATGACACATTAACGCCCATTCTGATCGCCACAGTCGCAGGCGCTGTGGTTGGTATTCCGGTGACATATTTCATCACAAAGGCAATATTATCAACTAGATAGGGGGCAGGCTACATCGCCAGAAATGCCGTAACCGCCGCCTCGAACTCGCGCGGTTTTTGCGCGTGCAACCAATGCCCTGCGCCGGGAATTTTTGCAAAACGGGCCTTTGGAAACAGCTCTTTTATCCGCGCGCGATACGCTGGTTTGACATAATCAGACGCCGCCCCCGACAGAAATAATGTGTCCCCGTCAAACGACCCGCTCACCTGTGGAAATCCCACAATTTTGGCCATCTCCGCGCCCAAAGTTTCTAAATTCAGTTTCCATTTTTTCGCCTTTAAATCAAGCGATTGCAGCAAAAATGTATCCACCCCTGCCTCCAGCCCCACCATCTGCGCGCCCGCATCCGCACGGCTGCTGACCTGCGCCATATCGACGCCCAGCATCGCCTCCAGCGGCCCCATCTGCGTATGCTGATACGCGACCGGTGCGATATCCGCGACGATCAGTTTGCGCAGGTTTTCGGGGTGGTGCAACGCCAGAACCATCGCCGCCTTGCCGCCCATCGAATGGCCCAGAACATGCATCGGCTCGGTCATCACCTGCGCCAAATCTGCGGCCATTTCAGGATAGGACTGCGTGTCAAACCAAGGGCTTGCGCCGTGGTTGCGCATGTCCACCACCACCACAGGGCGCGCCGCTGACAGCCGTTTGGCGATGACATTCCAATTGCGCGCCGATCCGAACAGGCCATGTGCAATCAACAAAGGGGTGCCCTTAGGGCCGTCATAATGAACCGTGTTTAACATGCATCTAATCTAACCCTTGGCGTGCCATAATGGCCAGAGGCATTGAGCGCGCAACGACGGCGTGATTAACCTCCGTTTATGTCTGGGGATCTATTACAAAACCAAGTGGACGAGATCCGCAAACTGATGGAAACGCGCCTGCGGATCCGTGGCAAAACGCTTGACCAGCAAGTGCGTAAAGCGGGGCGGCTTTTGCCGCGGGCATTGCGGCGCGACGCTACTTATCTGGCCCACGCCGCAACCGTCATGCAGCATCCGAAACTGGCCCGCATGGTCGATGGCGTCAAAGCGACAAGCGCCCATGCCCGCCTTGCGCTATATCTGACGTCCGTAGATCCCAAAGACCGTGCCAGAGGCAAGTTATTGGCGTGGCTGGGGTCATTGGCGTTTGGGTTCCTTGTGGTGGTCATCATGACCGTGGTGGTCTTGGTCCAGCGCGGTATTGTCTAAACGCAAAAGGCCACCACAGTGTGCTGCGACGGCCCGAATTTGCGAAGGATGGGTTTTAGACCTTCTTACTTAAAGGTTTGGATACATTGGGAATTTTTCGCACATAGCTTCCACTTCGGCGCGCACGCGGGCCTCGACATCTGCATTGCCGTCTTCACCATTTGCGGCCAAACCATCAGTCACTTGCACGATCCAGTCCCCGATCTGTCGGAACTCTGCCTCGCCGAACCCGCGCGTTGTGCCCGCAGGCGACCCAAGCCGGATACCCGAAGTGACTGTTGGTTTCTCGGGGTCAAACGGGATGCCGTTTTTGTTGCAAGTGATATGCGCGCGGCCAAGCGATTTTTCGGTCGCGTTACCCTTCACGCCCTTGGGGCGCAGATCGACCAGCATCAGATGTGTGTCGGTGCCGCCTGACACGATATCAAGGCCGCCTTTCATCAATTGATCGGCGAGCGCTTGCGCGTTTTTCACGACCTGTTCCTGATAGGTTTTGAATTCGGGGCGCAGCGCCTCGCCAAAGGCCACGGCTTTGCCTGCAATCACATGCATCAGTGGGCCGCCTTGGATGCCCGGGAAGATCGCGGAATTCACTTTCTTGGCGATGACTTCGTCGTTGGTTACGATCATGCCGCCGCGCGGACCGCGCAATGTTTTGTGAGTGGTTGTGGACGCCACATGCGCATGTGGGAACGGCGACGGATATATCCCCGCTGCGATAAGACCGGCAAAATGGGCCATATCAACAAACAGATATGCGCCAACGGAATCCGCAATTTCGCGCATTTTTGCAAAATCTATAATGCGCGGAATGGCAGAGCCACCGGCGATGATCATCTTTGGGGAATGCTCAGTCGCAAGCGCCTGAACTTCGTCGTAGTCCAGCAAATTGTCTTGTTGGCGCACGCCGTATTGGACCGCGTTAAACCATTTGCCCGACTGGTTTGGTTTGGCCCCATGGGTCAGGTGCCCACCCGCGTCCAGCGACATGCCAAGAATGGTATCACCGGGCTGCAGCAGGGCCTGGAATACGCCCTGATTGGCCTGACTGCCAGAGTTCGGCTGCACGTTGGCAAATTCACATCCGAACAATTCCTTGGCGCGTGAGATGGCTAGGTTTTCCGCCACATCCACATGCTCGCAGCCACCATAATAGCGACGGCCCGGATAACCTTCGGCGTATTTGTTGGTCATCACGCTGCCTTGGGCCTCCATAACGGCCGCAGACACGATGTTCTCGGAGGCGATGAGTTCGATCTCATTGCGCTGACGTCCAAGCTCGGCTTGCATAGCGGCATGAATAGCCGGATCGCGGGTTTCGAGTTTTTCAGTGAAGAAGCCGGTGTCGCGCACAGATGCAGTCATGGTGGTGTCCCTTTTGGTCACAGTGAGGATGCTTTTTGCCCTCATATCCCATGCGTCCATGGGGCTAAAGCGCCAAAACGACGCTGCACGCGGCAAGCACGCCATAGTTTGTTTCCGATGGGCGGCTTGCGTTTCATAGCCGATCTTGTGACATATGTCTGACTGACAAAGGAATATGAGCTATGCCCCGCCCCAAAATTGCCTTTGCCGCCAGTCCTGTGCCGATTGCACAGGCCGCTTTTGCACAATTGTCAGCCAAACACGGCAATGTGCCGCTGGACCGCGCGGATGTGATTGTGGCCTTGGGCGGCGACGGATTTATGTTGCAAACGCTTCATGCGACGCAAAAATTATCGGCGCCTGTCTACGGCATGAACCGTGGCACCGTGGGCTTTTTGATGAACGAATTTCACGAGGATGATCTGGCACAGCGGTTGGACGAGGCGGTTGAAGAGGTGATCAACCCGCTTGCGATGACCGCGCTTTGTGCCGATGGCAACGTGCACGAGGCGCTGGCGATTAACGAAGTCAGTTTGATCCGCGCAGGTCCGCAAGCGGCCAAATTGCGCATCTCGGTGGACGGGAAAGTGCGGATGGACGAATTGGTTTGCGACGGGGCGCTTTTGGCCACACCTGCGGGCTCAACGGCATATAATTATTCGGCGCACGGCCCGATTTTACCGATTGGGTCGGATGTTCTGGCGCTGACCGCGATGGCCGCATTCCGGCCGCGCAGGTGGCGCGGTGCACTATTGCCCAAATCCGCCGTGGTGCGGTTTGATGTGATCGATGCGCAAAAACGCCCCGTGATGGCCGACGCGGATGGAAAATCGGTGCGCGACGTGGTCCGCGTCGAAATCCGCTCGGACCCTGCCGTGCGGCACCGGATATTGTTCGATCCGGGCCATGGGCTGGAAGAGCGGCTGATCAGCGAGCAGTTTACGTAGAGTGAGGGGGGCGGTGTGCGGACGAAGCGGTCATGCAGTTTCCAGTCGGTATTTCAGAAAAATTGAGCCGTCGTATTCTATCTCATCCAAAAATGTGGCCCCAAGTCTTTTAAGAGCGCCCAGATTTTTGCGCGACGGCGGCAGCAGAAAAGTTACATAGGGTATGCGCTCGTCGGCACTGGCAAACTTGATTGCTTTTCTCGAGATTCGTGTGCCCAATCCAAAATGCTCGGGTTTGAGAACCAAACCATAATCCCATTCGTCGCCCTCTTTTTGAAAACCACCCCAACCGACGTAGTAACCGTTTAACAATACTGCCCAATGCCCCAGTCCATCGCGCCTCCAACACTCTTCTTTTGCGGCGACAAACTTAGTCACGGCGGTTTGATCCCAATCGAATGTCAAAAGTGGCATATGCTCCGCAACACGAGGATCGGACATGTGGGCAATAATTTCGCAGGGCTCAATTTTGGGCAATCGGGTGAAGCTAATCTCGTTTTTCAATTGGGCATCCATCTGCAATAGAATGTCTGTTTTCTAGGTGGTGACTTGCTTCGGTGACGCTGTTGATCCAGCCAACAGCCCCCCATCAATGGTGATCTCGGTGCCGGTAATGTATGTCGCTTCATCCGAAGCAAGCATGACACAGACAGATGCAACCTCATCAACTGTCCCAAACCGACGTAATGGCGTATCTGCTACGCATGCCTCGAGCCGCGCCTGCCGGTCTGGTCCATTGCCAATCATCGGCTCCCACATCGGTGTCAGAATTGCGGCTGGATGAATAGAGTTGCACCTGACCTTCAAACCTTCCTCGGCGCAGTAAAGCGCGACTGTCTTGGTGTGATTGCGGATGGCGGCCTTTGACGACGCATATGCTGCGGCCCGAGGAATCCCCACCAGACCAGATCGCGACGAGATATTGATGATTGATCCCGCAGCCGCATTTCGCATGGCGCGAATTGCGTATCTGCACCCAAGGAAAGTGCCATCCAGATTGACGCGGTGAACATCGCGCCAGTCAGTCAGGCTCGCGTTCTCCGGATCCTGCGGAACCATGACGTCTTCGAAGCCGGTAACGCCTGCGTTATTCACCAAAACGTCGATCTGCGGAAATTCATCTGCAAATACGTTCCAATGGTCTTCGCGAGACACGTCGAGCAAGCGCGCTTCGCCTCCAATTTCTGTCGCGACGTCTTTGGCTGAATTGAGGTTCTTGTCAGTAACGACGACCGAGGCACCTTCATTTACAAAGTGGCGTACAATCGCGGCGCCGATGCCACGGCCAGCGCCAGTAACGACGCAGATTCTATTTTCAAGGCGGTTCATTTGGGTCTCCAGAAACAAGTAGTAACGCCCTTGGGCGTTTGCATTGCGACAGTTTATCGACTGTGCCGTGTCACTTGATCACTGGACCTGCTCCTATTCGGTACCTTTACCATTGCCTTGACAGGGTCTGATGTCAAGCTTGCGGGAATATATGCTGGACGCAATATTACTCGTCACTTCGGGCTCAAAGCTACTATTCCCGACTATCCTTTCGCATAGCCCATTGGCTGCAACGCCTCTTTGATCTCGTCTAGGATCGCAGGATCGTCGATGGTGGCGGGCATCTTGAACTCTGCGCAGTCGGCGATTTTGACCATGGTGGCGCGCAGGATTTTGCCAGAGCGCGTTTTTGGTAGACGGTCCACCACGGCGACCAGTTTGAACGCCGCCACAGGACCGATTTTCTCGCGCACCAGTTTGATGCACTCGGCCTTGATCTCGTCGTCGGTCTTGGTGGTGCCTTTGTTGGTGCACACAAAGCCCATCGGCAACTGGCCTTTCAGCTGGTCCGTGACGCCGATAACCGCGCATTCGGCCACGTCGGGGTGGCCGGCAAGCACCTCTTCCATCGCACCTGTAGAGAGCCTGTGGCCTGCGACGTTGATCACATCATCGGTGCGCGCCATGATATAAAGATAGCCATCCTCGTCGATCAGCCCCGCGTCACCTGTCTCGTAATAGCCGGGAAAGGTGTGCAGGTATGATTTGATAAACCGGTCTTCGGCGTTCCAAAGCGTGGGCAACGTGCCCGGTGGCAGCGGGAGTTTGATCGCAATCGCACCTAGCTCGCCGGTTTTCACGGGGTGGCCTGCCTCATCCAGAATTTGGACGTCATAGCCGGGCATCGCGACCGTGGGCGAGCCGATTTTCACAGGCAATGCTTCGATCCCCGTAGGGTTGCCCGCGATTGTATAGCCGGTTTCGGTCTGCCACCAATGATCGTAAACTGGCACGCCCATGATGTTTTGCGCCCATTCAATTGTGTCGGGATCGGCCCGTTCACCCGCCAGATACAGCGCGCGCAGGCAAGAAATATCGTATTTCTTGATCTCAACGCCCTTGGGGTCTTCTCGCTTGATCGCACGGAACGCCGTGGGCGCGGTAAAGAACGACCGCACGTTGTGTTCCTCGATCACCCGCCAGAATGTGCCCGCGTCGGGTGTGCCAATGGGCTTACCTTCGAAAACCACCGTGGTGCAGCCCGCGATCAGGGGCCCGTAACAGATGTAGGAATGCCCCACGACCCAGCCCACATCAGACGCCGCCCAGAACACATCACCCTGATCCACATTATAAATCGCTTTCATGGTCCAGTTCAGCGCCACCAGATGGCCCGCGGTCGGACGCACAACACCTTTGGGTGCGCCAGTGGTGCCAGAGGTATATAAAATATACGCAGGGTGGTCGCCGGACACAGGCACGCAATCCGCAGGGGTCACATCCGCCTGCACATCGTGCCAGTCAAAGTCGCGGTCCGCAGTCAATTCAGCGGTACATTCTTCGCGCTGCAAAATCACAGTGAAATCAGGTTTGTGGTGCGCCAGCGCGATCGCGCCGTCAAGCAGCGGCTTATAGGCCACCACGCGGTTCGGCTCTAGCCCGCAAGAGGCGGCGATAATCGCTTTGGGGGTCGCATCATCGATCCGCACAGCCAGTTCATTGGCCGCAAAGCCACCAAACACCACCGAATGCACCGCGCCGATGCGCGCACAGGCCAGCATTGCCACAAGGGCCTCTGTCACCATTGGCATATAGATGATCACGCGGTCGCCAGCCACGATGCCCTTGTCGCGCAGGGCACCAGCTAGGGCGGCGGTCTGAACCTGCAATCGGGCAAAACTGGTCGTGGATTTCCGCCCTGTGATCGGGCTGTCGTAAATAATTGCTGTTTGGTCACCGCGGCCCTGTTCAACATGGCGGTCCACGGCGTTGTAACAGGCATTTACCTGCGCATCTTTATACCATTCGTAGAGCGGCGCTTTATCTGCGTGCAGGGCCTTGCTTGGAGGTTTGACCCAGTCTATTGCGTCGGCCTGCGCCATCCAGAACTGCTCGGGGTTGTCTTGCCAGCTTTTGTAAACCTCTGAATAGCGCATCGTCATCCTCCCAAATGATGTCTGCATAGGTGTAAGCAGCAGATTTTGGTCGGGCAAGCGTGCTTGCGGCGCTAACGGGAAAATACTGTAAATTTATTGACTGATCCGCCCCCTAGCCGTAGTGCGCGACAGGGGTGCCAGCCAGCGCCGACATGTTCAACAGCCCGCGTGCGGTGATCGACGGCGTGACGATATGCGCGCGGTTGCCCATGCCCATCAGGATCGGGCCGACTTCCAATCCGCCGCCCTTCATTTTCAAAATGTTCCGCACGCCTGACGCCGCATCGGTATTTGCAAAAACCAACACGTTCGCGGGGCCTGGCAGATGTGCGTCAGGGAAAACGCGGTTGCGCAGCTCTACATCCAAAGCCGAATCAATATGCATCTCGCCTTCATAGTCAAAATCGCGTGGCTGGCTGTCCAAAATTGCCATCGCGGCGCGCATCCTGCGGCCTGTGTCGCACTCAAGGTTGCCGAACTGACTGTGCGAACACAGTGCGATTTTGGGCGCGAGACCAAAGCGGCGCACATGGCGTGCAGCCCCGATCACGGTCTCGGCGATCTGTTCGGGGGTCGGTTCAGGATGTACTTGGGTGTCGGCGATAAACAGCGGACCGTCTTCCAATATCATCAGCGACAGGGCTGCGACCGCGTGCAGATCATCGGTGCCAAGGATCTGGTTCACATAATTGAGGTGCCACAGAAACTGGCCAAAGGTACCGCAAATCATACTGTCGGCATCGCCGCGATGCACCATGACCGCGCCAATCGCGGTGGTATTGGTGCGCATAATCGCCTTGGCCAGATCAGGGGTCACGCCTTTGCGGGCCATAATGTCGTGGTAAGTATTCCAGTAATCAAAGTAGCGTGGATCGTTTTCAGGGTTCACGATTTGGACATCGATACCGGGGCGGATTTTCAGACCCGCACGCTCGCAGCGCAGCTCGATTACCTCGGGGCGTCCGATCAGGATCGGTTTGTCAGTGGTTTCTTCCATAATAGCTTGGGCGGCGCGCAGCACACGCTCGTCCTCGCCCTCGGCAAACACAATGCTGCGCTCGGCGGTGCGGGCGGCCTCGAACACGGGGCGCATGATCATCGCGGATTTGAACACCGATCCGTCAAGACCTGCTTTATACGCTTCCAGATCGGCAATCGGGCGGGTGGCGACACCGGTTTCTATGGCCGCACGGGCCACGGCACCGGCGACAACCCCCATCAGGCGCGGATCAAACGGCTTGGGGATCAGATAATCAGCGCCAAAGGTCAGTTTTTCGCCAATATAAACCGCAGCGGCCTCGGCGCTGGTGGTCATGCGCGCCAGTTCCGCGATGCCTTCGACACAGGCGATTTTCATCTCGTCGTTGATATCTGTGGCACCCACGTCCAGCGCGCCGCGGAAAATGAATGGAAAGCAAAGCACGTTGTTCACCTGATTGGGAAAATCCGAGCGCCCCGTCGCGATAATCGCCTTGGGGTTCACGGCGCGGGCCGCATCAGGATCAATCTCGGGGTTGGGGTTGGCCAGCGCAAAAATAATCGGCGTATCGGCCATTTTGGCGACCATCTCGGGCTTTAGAACGCCCGGACCAGACAGGCCCAGAAACAGGTCCGCACCATCAATCACATCACCCAATGTGGCGGCGGTCGTGCCTTGGGCATATTCGGCTTTTTGCGGGGTCATATCGTTTTTGCGGCCATGGTACACAAGGCCCTCGATATCACATAACCACACGTTTTCGCGTTTCACGCCCAGCTTCAGCAGCATGTTCAAGCACGCGATGCCCGCCGCACCTCCGCCGGTGCTGACGATCTTGATGTCCGCGAAATTTTTGCCCGCAACCCGAAGCGCGTTGGTCGCCGCAGCCCCCACGACAATCGCGGTTCCGTGCTGATCATCATGAAAAACAGGGATATTCATGCGTTCGCGGCAAATCTTCTCGACGATAAAACAATCAGGCGCCTTGATGTCCTCAAGGTTGATCGCGCCAAACGTGGGTTCCAGCGCACAGACAATATCGGCCAACTTCTCGGGGTCGCTTTCGTCTAGTTCGATATCAAAACAGTCGATGTTTGCGAATTTCTTAAACAGAACCGCCTTGCCTTCCATCACAGGCTTGGAGGCTAACCCGCCAATGTTGCCGAGGCCCAAAACGGCAGTGCCATTGGTGACAACGCCGACCAGATTGCCGCGCGTGGTATAGTCGCGTGCTGTGTCGGGGTTGGCTTTGATCTCGAGGCAGGCCTCGGCCACGCCGGGCGAATAGGCGCGCGACAAATCACGGCCGTTGGCCAGCGGTTTGGTGGCCCGAATTTCAAGTTTCCCGGGCTTGGGGAATTGGTGATAATCAAGGGCCGCCTGCTTTGCGCGGTCACGTGTTTCATCAGCCATGTTATTCTCTCCAGATATGATAGTTTAACGTTAAACTATTTTTATGCCCCTGCGGCAAGCCGTGTCTTATCAATAAACACGGATGGCAGCCTCTTGCAAATTTTGCATATGCGTCAGAAGCTGTGCGGTATGACTAAATCGAATGATATTCGCGCAGAAGTGCGCCTGCCAACCACCGATTTGCGGGCAGATTTGGGGTTTTTTACACGGGTTTTAGGACTGCGGATGGACATGATCTATCCCGCCGACGACCCGCAGGTTGCGGTGTTTTCAGGTCACGGGCTGCGGGTGCGGTTGATGGCGCAGATGGCAGGGACTGGTGGTCACCTGTGCATTTTGACTGATAATGCGGATTTTGCCCAAGGCGCCAAGACACTGACCTCGCCGGGCGGCACACAGGTTGAGATCGCGCCGCTGAACCCGCCGCTGGTCTTGCCGCAAACCGATCATGCCTTTGTTGTCAGGCGCTTGGCCGATCAGGCACCTTGGGTGATCGGACGCGCAGGGATGCATTACCGCGATTTGATCCCGACCCGACTGGGCGGATCGATCATCGCCAGCCACATCCGCATCCCCGACGGCGGGCCGGTCCCTGATACGGTGCATTTCCACCGTGTCGGGTTTCAATTGATCTATTGCTATCGTGGCTGGGTTGACGTGGTTTATGAAGATCAGGGCCCGCCCATTCGTCTGACCGCCGGCGATTGCTTTATCCAACCGCCCGAAATCCGGCACCGTGTGTTGCAGGCCTCCGAGGGCATCGAAGTGATCGAAATTGGCGTGCCTGCCGAACATATCACCGAAATTGACCATGACATGACATTGCCAACGCCGCATCTGCGCCCCGATCGCACATGGCAGGGGCAGAAATTTGTATTCAACGAGGGGGCCAAATCGCTGTGGGCACCATTTCGGTTGCCCGGGTTCGAGGCGCGCGACACAACAATCGCGGAAAACACAAATGCAGTGGCTGGCGTGCAGGTGATCAGGCGCGGGCAGGGCGATCCGGTTTGGGCCACACATGATGCCGACATCCACTTTACCTTTGTTCTGGCCGGTGAAATGACATTGGAGGGCGAGGGAAAGGACCCTTACAGATTGTCAGCAGGCGACGCCTTTGTAATTCCGCCGCAGATGGCCACGCGCTACGGCGACCCAAGCGTCGATGTCGCATTACTCGAGGTCTCGTTACCGGGCATATTTGCGACCGAAACCTGACTTGCAATGACTTGACCAAACGGTCAAACTTAGCCGAAATTGGAGTCGCCGATGACCTTGTTAAATGCCGCGCGCACGGTGCGCGAAAATGCTTACGCTCCCTATTCGAAATTTAAGGTGGGGGCCGCGATCCGCGCGACATCCGGTGCGGTCTACGTGGGCTGCAACGTCGAAAACGTGGCCTACCCAGAAGGCACCTGCGCAGAGGCGGGGGCGATTGCGGCAATGATCGCGGCAGGCGACACGAAAATCGCAGAAGTTGCGGTCATCGCCGACAGCCCGCAACCGGTCAGCCCCTGCGGCGGATGCCGTCAAAAGATTGCCGAATTTGCCGATGGCGATGTGGTGGTCGTGTTGCACACAACCGACGGGTCGCAGATGCGCACGACGATCAAAACGCTGCTCCCTGCGGGCTTTGACGTCGACCACATGAGCCGCGTGTAAGGCATGGATGCGCGGGCAATCATCGCAGCGGTGCGGCGCAAACAGACGCCGACAGACGCTGAAATTTCTTGGTTTACCAAAGGGTTGGCCACAGGTGCCGTATCGGATGCACAGGCCGGCGCCTTTGCAATGGCGGTCTGCTTGAACGGATTGTCCGATGCAGGGCGTGTGGCCCTGACCAAGGGGATGCGCGACAGCGGGGACGTGCTGACATGGGATTTTGATGGTCCGGTTCTGGACAAACATTCCACCGGCGGTGTGGGCGATCCGGTGTCGCTATTGTTGGCTCCTGCGCTCGCTGCTTGCGGGGTTATCGTGCCGATGATTTCGGGGCGCGGCCTTGGACATACCGGTGGTACGCTAGATAAACTTGCCGCCATTCCGGGCGTGAAAACCGATGTGACCACCCACAGGCTGCGGCAAATTCTGCGTAAATCGGGTTGCGCAATTGTCGGTGCTTCGGATCGCATCGCACCTGCCGACCGCAGGCTTTATGCGATCCGCGACGTCACAGGCACCGTCGAAAGCGTGGATTTGATCACCGCATCGATTTTGTCAAAAAAACTGTCTGCCGGTCTGGAAGGGTTGGTTTTGGATGTGAAAGTGGGCTCTGGCGCATTCATGAAAACCGAAAGTGAGGCGACCGCCTTGGCGCGCGCATTGGTTGATGCGGCAAACGGGGCAGGGTGCCCGACTGCGGCGCTAATCACAGACATGGACGAACCCTTGGCCCCTGCATTGGGCAACGCGTTAGAGGTGGCCGTTTGCATGGAGCTGCTGTCGGGCAACCGGGCGGCCGCGCCGCGTTTACACGACCTGACCGTCGCGTTGGGTGCGCGTTTATTGGCGCTGCACGGAGAGGACGAGGACCGCGCGCGGGAAAAGCTGACGGACGCGATATCGTCTGGTCGTGCCATGACCCGTTTTGCGCAGATGATTGCCCTGATGGGCGGGCCACCTGATATGGCCGATGACTGGCGCACGCATTTGCCCAAGGCCAAGATCGTCGGCGACGTTGTGGCCCCCAAAGCGGGCTATATCGCCGCGATCAATGGCGAGGCACTTGGGCTTGCCGTGGTGGAAATGGGCGGCGGCAGGCGGGTTGAAACAGACCGGATTGATCCGTCCGTCGGGTTTTCTGACATGGTGCGTTTGGGGGCGAAAGTGCAGAAAAATAAGATACTTTGCACGATACATGCCGCCAGCGAAGACGCCGCAGAGACCGCCGCACAGGCGGTTTTGGCCGCGATTACCATCGGTGAAAAGCCCGATATCAAACCGTTGATCCGTGGACGGGTGTCGTAATGGCGCGCGCGTTTCTTATCGTGATTGATAGTGTCGGGATTGGCGGTGCGCCTGATGCGAACCGGTTTTTTAACGGGGAAATACCAGACACTGGTGCCAATACGCTGGGTCATATCGCACAGAAACGCGCGGATGCTGGCACGCCTTTGCGGCTGCCCACGCTGGACGGCTTGGGCCTTGGGGCTGCGGTCACATTGGCCTCGGGGTTGATAGCACCGGGCTTGAATGCCGCCCCGACAGGCGCCTGGGGGGCTGCGACCCAAGTGTCAAATGGCAAAGATACTCCGTCGGGACATTGGGAATTGGCGGGCGTGCCGGTCCCGTGGGAATGGCATGTTTTCCCTAAAACCGACCCCGCATTTCCGCCAGAGGTGACCGCGCTGATCTGCAAACTGGCAGGCACCGACGGGATTTTGGCCAATAGGCACGCCTCGGGCACGCAGGTGATCGATGACGAAGGCCCCGCGCATCTTAAATCGGGCTGGCCGATCTGCTATACGTCGGTGGATTCCGTGCTGCAAATTGCGGCCCATGAAGAGGTGTTCGGCCGCGACCGTTTGATGAAACTCTGCGCCGATCTGGCCCCGACATTGCATGCGATGAAACTGGGGCGAGTGATTGCGCGGCCCTTTGTCGGTGACGAAAAAACAGGGTTTCAGCGCACGCAATATCGTCGCGATTTCGCGATTGCACCGCCGTCCGATACCATCTGCGATGCGGTGCACAAGGCGGGTCATCCCGTGCATGCCATTGGAAAGATTGGCGATATTTTTTCAATGCGCGGCATTGATGATCTGCGCAAAGGCCGCGATCTGGCACTGATGGGGCATTTGAGCGACCTCGTGGACACCGCTGTTGATGGCGCGTTTACTTTCGCCAATTTTGTGGAATTCGACAGTGAATACGGCCATCGGCGCGACGTCGACGGCTATGCGCATCATCTTGAATGGTTTGACACGCAACTGGGTAAAGTCGTGCAAAATTTGGCGGTGGATGACCTGCTGATCGTCACTGCGGATCACGGCAATGACCCCACTTGGACTGGCACCGACCATACCCGCGAACGGGTCCCTGTTCTGGTGCATGGCTTGGGGGCAAAACAGCTTGGCCATCTTGCGTTTACCGATGTCGGGGCCTCGGTCGCGGCACATCTGAATGTTACTTACACCGGCGAAGGACGCAGCTTTTTATGACATTGCAAACCATGCCCAAGGTCGAATTACATCTGCATTTCGAAGGCGCCGCACCGCCCAAATTCATCGCCGGATTGGCGCGTGAAAAGAACATCGATATCGCAAAGATTTTTGATGAAAACGGCGACTATGCCTACCAAGGTTTTGACGAATTTCTCAACACCTACGAGGCGGCCTGCACACCGCTGCAAAGCCCGCAAGATTTCTATCGGCTGACATTGGCGGTTTTGGAAGAAACCGCAAAACATGGCGTGGTCTACGCAGAAACCTTTGTTTCGCCTGACTTTTGTGGTGGTGGCGATCTGGGCGCGTGGCGTGAATATCTTGATGCAATCACCCGTGCTGCACATGAGGCAGAGCGCGATATGGGGATTACATTGCGTGGCATCATCACCGCAATCCGGCACTTTGGCCCCGAGCAGGCAAAGACTGCTGCGCGCTGTGCCGCCGAGACAAAAGGCGACTTTATCGTGGGCTTTGGTATGGCTGGCGCCGAAATGGTGGGCCGCCCCAAAGACTATGCCTATAGCTTTGACATGGCGCGCGAGGCGGGGCTGCCGTTGACCTGTCACGCGGGCGAATGGGGTGGCGCAGATATGGTCGCCGACACGATCCGCGATCTGGGAGTCAACCGCATCGGGCATGGGATCAACGCGGTGCATGACCCGAAACTTTTGACTGAAATCGCCGAGAAAGGCATCGTTCTCGAAGTCTGCCCCGGTTCAAACGTAGCACTGGGCGCGGTGCCCGACTGGGCGAGCCATCCGATCACCAAACTGCGTGATGCGGGCGTGCAAATCACCGTGTCCACCGACGATCCGCCGTTTTTCCACACCACAATGACCTATGAATATGACATGCTGGCCAAAACATTCGGCTGGGGCGCGGATGATTTTGCCGTGCTCAACCAAACCGCATTGCGCGCCGCCTATTGCGACGACGCCACCCGCACAAAACTTGCCAAAAAACTGGAGCCCACCCCATGACCGACCACCTGACCCATGTGACCCACCCATTGGTGCAGCATAAACTGACCCTGATGCGTGACAAAGACACCTCTACGGCAGTGTTTCGCCAGTTGTTGCGCGAGATCAGCCAGCTTTTGGCCTATGAGGTGACGCGCGGGTTGCCAATGACGACGCGGCGTATCGAGACCCCGATGCAGCCGATGGATGCACCGGTGATTGACGGCAAAAAGCTGGCACTGGTTTCAATTTTGCGGGCTGGGAACGGGTTGTTGGACGGCATCTTGGAGTTGATCCCGTCGGCGCGCGTTGGTTTTGTCGGGCTTTACCGCGACGAGAAAACCCTGCTGCCTGTGCAATATTATTTCAAAGTGCCCACCGAACTTGAGGATCGCCTTGTGATCGCGGTCGACCCGATGTTGGCCACAGGAAATTCCTCCGTCGCGGCGATTGATCTGCTGAAAAAGGCGGGCGCCAAGAATATCCGGTTCTTGTGCTTGTTGGCCGCCCCCGAAGGCATTGCGCGGATGAAGCAAGCACACCCCGATGTGCCGATCGTCACAGCAGCGGTAGACAGTCACCTCAATGACAATGGATATATTGTTCCGGGGCTAGGGGATGCGGGTGATCGCATGTTCGGCACAAAATAAGGGCTCATTTACACCGATTTTGCGGACAATGGCTTTACAAAATGGTCATTGTCACGCATTCTCCCACAATATCTAGTGGGAGCCCCTATGTTTTACCGTGGTTTTATCAGCGCTGCATTTGTCGCAATTGTCATGTCAACGCAGCCTGCATTGGCGCAGTCCCGCGCATTGATCCCCGCAGAATTTCCGCCGTCGTCTTTTACAGGCAACCAATATGTCGATAGTAACGGCTGTGCCTTTATTCGCGCGGGCATTGGTGGCGTCGTCGATTGGGTGCCGCGGGTCAACCGCG
>TARA_R110002051_G_scaffold137753_2_pt1 | contig 18408 bp, 20 predicted proteins | sample TARA_R110002051 | Tara Oceans TARA_R110002051 (sample SAMEA4397023) | marine metagenome | biome: Polar Biome; feature: [MES] marine water layer (ENVO:01000295) within the mesopelagic zone...; material: water (ENVO:00002006), including particulate matter (ENVO:01000060) such...
ACGCGATGGCCGCTTTATCGAAAAGCTCGGCACATACGCACCGATGCTGCCAAAAGACAGCGAAGAGCGCGTAAAAATGGACATGGAACGTGTTCAATACTGGTTGTCGCACGGTGCACAGCCAACTGACCGCGTCTCGCGCATGTTGGAAACCGCAGGCATCCTGCCTAAGAAAGACCGCGCAAACCTGAAAAAAGGCGAGCCAGGCAAAGCGGCAAAAGCACGCGTTGAAGAAAAAGCCAAGAAATCCGCCGCCGCTGCCGAAGCAGCAGCTGCACCAGCGCCAGCACCGGAAGCAGCCGCCGAAGAAGCAGCCGCTGAATAATCAATCGTTGCCCGGGCCGCACGCCCGGGCATCTTCCCACCTGTGTTCTGCAGATTTGCGCCTCACTTCAGACCAAAGAGTTCCCACATGACTGATCGTATCGTTGTCGGCACCCTTGGCGGTGCATTTGGTGTCACTGGCGAAGTGCGTCTCAAATCGTTTTGCGCCGATCCTGGCGCCATCGCAGATTACGCGCCTCTGACCACGCAAGATGGCAAAACCTTTCCCCAACTGGTGCTAACAGGCCAAGTCAAAGGTGGCTTTACCGCCCGCATCGACGGTGTTGTCACCAAAGAAGACGCAGACAATTTGCGCAACGTCGAACTTTACGCCCAACGGTCCCGTCTGCCCAATCTGCCCGACGACGAATACTATTACGCCGACCTCGTGGGTCTCTCGGTTGTCGACACAGGCAACGCGACCCTCGGCACGGTCAAGCTCGTGGTCAACCACGGCGCGGGCGATTTGCTGGAAATCCTGCCGCTGGGCATGTCCGAAACCGTTCTTTTGCCCTTCACGCGGGTCAATGTACCCACTGTGGACGTTCACGCAGGACGGGTCATCGTCGATCCACCTGCCGGCACCTTCCCTGACGCCTGACCGCTTTACCTGCGCGCCTAAAACGGGTTCAATACCGCCAACACTTTTTGGATCGGACGACTTGCAACCATGCGCCAAATCCTCTTGCACACAGGGTTCCACAAATCAGGAACCAGTTCGACGCCGCACTTTTTGTGGGCCAACCGCAAGGCGCGCGCTCGCTTTGCCGCCGTGCCCAACGGCGCAGCCAGAACGCAGCAAAAACCACTCGCAGACGCATTAGCCTTTGGCGATTGGAGCCCGCAATGACCGTGCAACACATCGTCGTGCACGCAGGGTTTCACAAAACCGGCACAACCGCCATCCAGTCCTTCCTATCTAACAACGGCCCGCACCTGTGGCCACATATGGCGCTGGTCCTGCCCGGACGGATCAGCCCTGTCAGCAAATGCGCGACCCTGCATTCTGTCATGCAAGACCCCCTCACACTCGAGGAATATCACGGACGGCTCACTGAATTTCTGAAAACCCTGCATATCGGCAAAAAGCGACACCTACTGATCAGCTGTGAAGACCTCGCAGGGTTGATCCCGGGGCGTGGCGGACACGAAAACTACACCACCTGCCCTGTCTTGTTGCTCGCGACCAAAGTGGCGATCCAGGATGTTTTTGGCACTGATCCGGTGCTTTCGTTTTACATGTGCACCCGCGATCAAGACGCTTGGCTGCGCAGCAGCTATTGGCAAAACCTGCGGGTCAGTATGCTCAAAATGGACTACGACCGCTATGCGGCAACCTATCGTGACGCGGCCGACTTCAAATCCGTCCTTGCGCAGGCCCAAACCCTGCTGGGCGACACGCCCATCGTGACCCGCGCCTTGGAAGACACCAGCGCGCTGCGGTTTGGCCCTGCCAGCCCGCTTATCGACCTGCTCCCGCTGCCGCGCGACTGCATTGACGCGCTGGCCCCACCACAGCAGCGCAATACCAGCCCCGACAGCGCGCTGCTCGCGCAAATGCTCGCAGTGAACAAATCCGCGCTGTCCGAGAACGATTGCTTTGCGCATAAAAAGGCACTGTTCGCCGACTATACCGCGGCCCAAACCCAAGGGAACACGCCCACATGACCGGCGCGCCGAAACAAAAATCCGTCGGTCGGAAATCCATCAGACCGACGCTGAAACCGCGTGAATTGATCACCGACACCCCCGATATCGCGGGTGCTTGGACGGCGCAAATCATTACGCTGGTCCCGCAAGCCTTTCCCGGCGTTTTGGGCGAAAGCCTGATGGGCCGCGCTCTCAAAGACGGGCTTTGGCAGTTGCAAACCTTTGATCTGCGCGACTACGGCATCGGCAAACATAAAAACGTCGATGATACCCCTGCAGGTGGCGGCGCGGGCATGGTGCTGCGCGCCGATGTGCTAGAGGCCGCACTCAATGACGCGCGCGCGGGCGCAAAAGGCGTGATGCCGATCCTTTACCTTAGCCCTCGCGGCAAACCCATGGACCAAGCCATGATGCGCGGGTTGGCCGCCAACACCGATGGGGTCACCCTGCTGTGCGGGCGGTTCGAAGGGGTGGACGAACGCATCCTCGACCACTTCGGCATTCAGGAAATCTCGCTTGGCGATTTTGTCATGACGGGGGGCGAATTGGCCGCCCAAGCCCTGATCGACGCCACCGTGCGCCTGCTCCCCGGTGTGCTCGGCAACGCCGCATCCGCCATTGAGGAAAGCTTCTCCAACGGCCTGCTGGAACACCCGCAATACACCAAACCCGCCATCTGGAACGACCGGCCCATCCCCGACGTCCTACAATCCGGCAACCACGCCAAAATCGACGCATGGCGACGCGACATGTCCGAAAGAATCACACAGCAACGCAGGCCGGATTTATGGGCTAAACTTCAAACCAAAAAGTAACAGGCCCACGGGCTACCGATCGGCGGCAGGCGGACAAACTACCGTTCGCTGCACATACGTCAATTTCCGGTCTGGCGAACCGTTCAACAAACAGTGGTTTTTGGACGACTGCGAATGTCGGCTCCGAGCCCAAAGTGCCTTACCTCAATCTTTGCCAGTAACTGAAGAAGTTGACGCTCCTCTTCCGGAAAGTCGGGAAATAATTCATTTGAGCCGGTCAAATTAAATTGTACAGTTCAACAACAGGTCAGGAGAAAATTTATGAAACCTTTCATTCTCAACCTAGCTCTCGTAGGTTTTTTGGCCTCAAGTCCGGCTTTTGCCGGGGAACGTATTGTGATCAACAATATCTACCCCCTCAATCAAGAATACTTCCAGTTGTCGGACAGTGTGTATTTTATGCAAGATAACCAAGGTTACTTTGAAGTTATTGAAGGCCCAATGGAAGAAGGGCCTGCGCGTTGTGTCGGAGGTGGCTTTGGTTTGCAGAACGGCGAAAACTCGATACAAGGCGTCTGCGTGTTCGGAGAGGCAGAAGACACATTCACCATGCGTTGGAAGGCAGGTGAGCAAGGAGCGGCGAACACCTGGACTATCGCCGGCGGAACAGGAAAGTTTGATGGGATGACAGGCGAAGGGATCGCAACGACCGGCGTCGAGATCATGTATAAGGCAATGCCAATGAGACAGTCGCGCATTGTGGGGACAGTCAACATTCCAAATAACTAGAAAAGGTGTTTGCCTTCAGCCTTGCCGAGCGACAGCAAAGTCCGCTCAGAGGACTTTAGGGCCGTTCCAAAAACCCTCCTTTTTGGCACACCCGCAAAAACCCTCGTTTGATGCAGCCTCAAACCCCGTTCCAAACCTAAGCAGTTGTGGGTTTTTTGGCGCTACCGTGATAGCAAACATTAGCTGCATCGCAGAAATTCGGGAATGCGGTCGAAAGCCGACACTTGCCCGCCAATGCTGATGCAAGTCAGCCCCGTCATTTACTATTCACCCACCTCCCGCAATCGTCACGATCACCGCCAAATCGGCATACGCAAATCATACGCCAGTCATACGCGGATCACACAGCATTTTAAGGCAAATCTGCCCCTTGCCTGACCATCTATATCGGCCTATACGCTCCCTACCTCTCCCGCTTGCGGATTCGGGGTGTTGGTTTATGGAACCACTGGATTTTGCGGGTCCCTTCGTTGGGACAAAATGCACCAGACAGGCCTGACAACCACAATGAACAAACGATGACGGCACTCTCTTGCGGGCACAACTGTTGACCCGATAACGACAAAGAGCTCTGCAATCACGCAAACAAGTCTCGGGAAAACCCGTGCTATATCAAGGAGCTATCAGATGAATCTGATTGCACAAATCGAAGCGGAGCAAGTCGCTGCGCTGGGGCATACAATCCCCGATTTCAAAGCGGGCGATACCGTCCGCGTCGGTTACAAAGTAACCGAAGGCACACGCAGCCGAGTGCAGAACTACGAAGGCGTATGCATCGCTCGCAAGAACGGCAAAGGCATCGCCGGCTCGTTCACAGTGCGCAAAATCTCTTTTGGTGAAGGCGTAGAACGCGTATTCCCATTGCACTCCACAAACATCGACGAGATCACAGTCGTTCGCCGCGGCAAGGTCCGTCGCGCGAAACTGTACTATCTCCGCGATCGCCGTGGTAAGTCTGCGCGTATCGCAGAAGTCACCAACTACAAAGCGCCAAAGGCGTAAGGGGACCTGTTATGAAAAAAGATATTCACCCAGACTACCACGCGATCACTGTCAAAATGACAGATGGGACCGAAGTGCAAATGAAGTCCACTTGGGGCAAAGAAGGCGACACGATGTCGCTTGACGTTGATCCATCTGTGCACCCTGCATGGACTGGTGGCGGCACGCGTCTTATGGATGCCGGCGGCCGTGTTTCCAAGTTCAAGAACAAATACGCGGGTCTTGGCTTCTAAGCCAAACCCCTGTTTTTACAAACGAAACGCCGCTCCATCTGGGGCGGCGTTTTGCGTCAGAGACGTGGGACATTTGCGCCACCCGTATCTTGCACATAGGTTTCCAACCCAAACCGCAGTCCCTGCCCGATCCGGTGTGCCAGCTCTGACCACGCCCGCGCTTGGTCCTGTGTCAGTGACTCGTGCAAGACCTGATCAAAGATCGCGAGCCACTGCGGAAAATGCGCGCCATGTACGTTGCCCGCAGCCATGTGGGCGCGCATCGGATTACCCGCATAAGATCCTTCCAGCAAAATCGCACTGCGCCAAAATCTCGCAATCTTCGCCTCATGCTCTGGCCAATTTGCCACATGCGCGGCAAAGACCTCGCCCAGAACAGAATGTTTACGAATGCGTGCGTAGAATACCGTAACGACCTTGTTGATCTCGCTGGCGGTAATCGGAAATCGGGGCGGCATGGTCATGCAAGGATCGCCCAAAGCACCGCAAGTGCTATGAGCAAATAAAACAACGTGTTGAACATCCAGCGGATCAATCCCGCGTCGCTCTTTGGATCAACGCCAAACCATTCGCACATCTTTGTGCCCGGCCATAAAAACAGTTCCGCCATCGTCGCTCCGCCTATAATTGGTATTTTCGATGCGTATTTATTAGCACTTCTAAATACGCATTTCAAATGCTAGTTTATATCATGCAACTTGATAAATTCACCGACTATGGCCTGCGCATTCTGGTGACCCTCGCCGCCAAATCGCCCGCCCGCATCCCCACCTCGGCCATCGCACAGGTGTTTGATCTGTCCGAACACCACCTCGCCAAGGTGGCGTCTGAACTAGTGCGCGGCGGATATGTCTCATCCGAGCGCGGACGCGGCGGCGGGTTGACCCTGTCACGCAAAGCCGCTGACATCAGCCTAGGCGCGGTTGTGCGCAGCCTGCAAAGCGATAAACCTGTGGTGTCCTGCTTTGGCACCGACAAATCCTGCCTAATCTTGCCCACCTGCGGCTTGCGCAGCCCGTTGGCCGCAGCGCAAGAGGCATTTTTTGCTACTCTCGATCGCTATACCCTCGCGGATGTGACCACACAAAAATCGGCGCTTGCGGCCTTGCTCCTCATGCCCCACGGCTCGGGTAGTGCGCCATGAACATCCTGATGCTTGGCGGAACGGGGCTGATCGGGCCGCATGTCATTTTGGGGATGGGCGGGCACGTGGTGACGACCCTAACCAGAAGCGGAAAACGCCTGTTGACCGAGACTAATCGCACCGGCAATCGCCACACCGTCGATGACATCAGCGCCGCGATCCGCACCAGCAATCCTGACCTGATCATCGACATGATCCCCTTTACAAGGCACGGCGCACAGGCGCTGGTTGACGCAATCGACGCAACCCAAACCACCGCACACGTCATCGCGCTCTCGTCAATCGACGTCTATGCCGCCTTCGGCAGCTTGCACGGCACCGAACCGGTAGCCCCGCAATCCGGCTTGCTCCATGAAGACGCCGCGCTGCGCCAAATGCCCGGACCGGACGGTGACGCCTATGACAAAACCGGTATCGAGGCGATTTACTGCGATGCCTTGCCCAATCTGACGATTCTGCGGATGCCCGTGGTCTATGGCTGGCCTGATTGCACGCGCGTGAAAGATTACCTCGACCCGATGCTGGACGGCGCGCAGACCATCACCATCGCAACAGACGTGATGCCGTTTCAAATCAGCAGGACCAGCCACCAAAACGCCGCCGCCGCCGTGATCTGTGCCGCACTTGCTCGACAAAAGGGTCAACATATCTTCAACGTCGCGGAACCTGTCGCGATGTCAGAGAGGCAATGGGCGCAGCAGATTGCGCAAGTGATTGATTGGACTGGGGGTATCATCACGGGCCCTCCGCGTGGAGATGAAGCACCGATCCAGAATATCGTCGTGGATACCGCAAAAATCAGACGCGAATTGGGCTACCATGAACCCCATGACCCTGCAATTGCACTGCGCGATAACGTATTGTTCCATGCACACCAACGCATGAACAAACCCTATATAAAGGGTTACTAACGACAGCCGTATATAGATCTTAAAATACGAAACGGCCCGCCAAATAGACGGGCCGTTTGTGTAATAAATTTAAGCTGCGTTGCTGCGACCGCGCCCTGTTGGGGGCTTGCCGCGGCCGCGGTTACCACCCGATGATTTGCCACCACCGCCATGCTTGCCAGCACCAGCCGCCGCACGACCGCCGCCGCCGCCGCCGTTACGTGGCGCACCGCGACCACGGCCACCGCCACCGCCGCCATTTGGACGCTTTTTCTGACCGGGTAGAATTTCCCATGCGCGGCCCGATGCAACAGGAATTTCTTCCTTCATCGCTTTTTCGATATCTTTAAGATCGATCATCTCGTCAGGCGCACAGAACGCAATCGCAGACCCTTCGGCCCCGGCACGCGCTGTCCGACCAATACGGTGGACATAGTTTTCAGCCACGTTCGGCAGATCAAAGTTATAGACGTGTCGGACACCCGGAATGTCGATGCCACGGGCCGCAACATCCGTGGCCACAAGAACGCGAACCTTGCCGGACTTGAAGGCTTCAATCGCGCGTTCGCGCTGGCCTTGTGATTTGTTGCCGTGGATAGACGCAGCGCCAAAGCCCTTGGATTCAAGGAATTTATACAGCTTTTCACAACCATGCTTGGTCCGGCCAAAGACCAGCGCCAATTCGTCGCGATGCGCATCCAGAAGTTCCACCAAAAGGTCGGATTTGGCGGCTTGGGCCACATAGTGCAAGGACTGGTTGATCTTTTTCACAGCCATGCCCGGTGGGTTGACTTGCACGCGGATCGGATCGTTCAGGAACGCATCTGCCAGTTCCGACATCAGCTTTGGCATTGTAGCCGAGAACATCATCGTCTGACGGTCCTTTGCCAACAGCGGCGCAATACGGCGCAGCGCGTGGATAAAGCCCATATCAAGCATCTGGTCGGCCTCATCGAGAACCAGATAAATGGTCTCGTCCAGACGGACGGCACGGCGATCCAAGAGGTCGATCAAGCGTCCCGGTGTCGCGACCAAAAGGTCAACGCCGTTTTGCAAACGCTTGATCTGAGAAGCGATACCAGCACCACCCACCACAAGCGCCACTTTCAAGTGGCTGCCCTTGGTATAAGCGGTCAGGTTATCCGCAATCTGCTTGGCCAACTCGCGGGTCGGGGCAAGGATCAAACCGCGTGCGGTCTTCGGGTTGGGTTTCACGCCAGTCTTAAGCAGCGCGTCGATCATTGGCAGACCAAAGGCAGCGGTTTTACCCGTACCAGTCTGCGCCAGACCCATCACATCGCGGCCATTCATGGCGTGCGGAATCGCTTGGGTCTGAATTGGGGTAGGGTCGGTGATACCCTGTTCTTTAAGAATATTCACCAAACGGGGCGCGAGGCCCAGCATATCAAAATCCATTATTATCTTTCTTGCGGGACAGTTCCCGCGCATAGGGTTCGGCCCACCGCGAAAGTGCGGACAAGCCAATAGCAGGTTGCGCCCATATGCTGACGGCCAAGGCCACATGCCCCGGCGCCGATCAGGCGCTGGACCCCCTGCGTGATGTGGGAACCGGAAAATCAATCGACGCCTTGCGGACATAACTGTCTCGCTCTGCTCACGCGGCAGGATGCATCGGTTGTGGGTCATTTGGGGGAAATAGCCGCGTAAGTCAAGGGGTGAGGTGGGGTTGGAAAGAGGGATGTGGCTTTGAAAAATTTTGAACGGCGTTCATTTCCGTTGACTCGCGACCCGCCGCCGCCCATATGTGAACAATGTTCAATATGGAGGAACCCATGAAACTTCCCATTCTCGCAATCCTTCTTCTTGCAGGTCTCGCGGCCTGTACCAATGCTATGCAATCTGCCGATTATAGCGCCACCGCCGCGAGCTATGGCTCGGCTGCTATCGGTACTTCCGTGGCAACAGTGGTCGCCGTGCCCTTGGTCGTATCGGGTGGCGCGCTCGCCATTTCGGGCGCCGCGATCCAAGACGTCGGCACCGGTTCACTGCGCGCCGGCACCGATGTTCTGATCGGGCAAACGGCCCCACAAATGACGCTTGCGCCAAATGCTGCGCCAACCCTCCACTAATCCCAGATCGGACATCCAATGACACGTTTAGTGAAACTCTACGCCCTCTTGATGATTGCATTTATACCCAGCCTGACGGCAGCGGCGGGGAGCAGTGCCGCCAGAGCGGTAAACTTTCCCGAAGATGAGGTTGCTGCATTCGCCAATCGCGTTCAGCGAGACCTCGCATCGCGCGGCGTTGGTGTGGCAATCGTCGCTCGCGTGGGGCGCGATCCGGCCCAAATACCCGACGGCGTCATCTACACCCACCTTGGGTTTTTCGTCTATTCAACGATCACACTGCCGGATGGCAGCACCGGTCAGGGCTACCGCGTTTACAACTTGTATCAACGCGGCGGCGAACCCACGGTCAGTGACCTTGTGCAAGACAGTCCCGCCGATTTTTTTGCGAGCGCCAAACGACTTGATGCGGGGATCATCATTCCCGACCCCAAGTTACAGCGCAAATTACGCGCCGTGATCAACAGCCCGACCTATCCCGCCTTGCATAATCCGCGCTATGCGGTGCTGGCAAACCCGCGCAACAACCAGTTTCAAAACAGCAACGAACATGTCCTCAATGTGCTGATGGCCGCGATTTATGACACAGGAAGCCTTGCCCAGATCACAGCTAATATAACCGCCTACTTTGAACCACAGGTCATCGCGATCAGTGGGTTAAAGCGTGCGTTCGCGCCCCTAGCTTCGGCGGCATTGACGACCCAAGACCACGGGTCGGTGATTGCAACCACCACATTCGGATCAATCAGCCGCTTTATGGACAGCTATGATCTGACCTCGCAGACCTACCGGATCACCCCTACGTCTGTATCGCGATTTTGAGACATCTTTTTGACACTGACCCCGCCACCCGTCATCGCTTAACTGCGACACCTGCGCAGAAAATGCATCTGCCTGTTTGCGATTGCTTCCCCTCGGCGAATTGTCGCCATATAGAAGGGTAACAAACGCAAAGAGGGCACAGCAGTGGCGCATATTATCGTTGTAGGCAATGAAAAGGGCGGCGCGGGGAAATCCACCGTTTCGATGCATGTGGCGACAGCCTTGTCGCGTATGGGTCATAAGGTGGGTTGTCTGGATCTGGACTTGCGTCAAAAGACGCTTGGCCGCTATATCACCAACCGCCGCACCTATATGGAAAAGGCAGGGCTGAACCTGCCGACGCCCGGCTATCACGAGCTGCCCGAAGTTGATCAAACAACGCTTGCAGAGGGTGAAAACCCTTACGATCACCGTCTTTCAATGGCGGTTGCGGGGCTGGAGCCAGAGAGCGATTTTATTCTGATCGACTGCCCCGGCTCGCATACGCGCCTTAGCCAAGTCGCCCATAGCCTTGCCGACACGTTGATCACACCGCTAAACGACAGCTTTGTCGATTTTGACCTGCTGGCACATGTTGACACCGAAGGCGAGGATATTACAGGCCCGTCAGTCTATTCCGAAATGGTGTGGAATGCCCGCCAATTGCGGTCACAGGCGGGGCTAGCGCCCATTGACTGGGTCGTGGTGCGCAACCGCATGGGTGCCCAAGCGATGGTGAACAAAGAAAAAATGGAGCGCGTGATTGATAAGCTGTCCAAGCGGATCGGTTTTCGCACTGCTCCTGGTTTTAACGAGCGCGTGATTTTCCGCGAACTATTTCCGCGTGGCCTGACGTTGCTGGACCTGCGTGACCTTGGGGTAAAGGGGCTGAATATTTCCAACGTTGCGGCCCGCCAAGAGCTACGTGAGCTTATTAAATCCCTGAATTTGCCAAATGTAACGGCAGACTTTTAATACCCCGTTTACACTGATCTGACACAACGATGTGATGGCGCTTTTGCTATTGGTTAAATCACCATACGATCCTGCGTTAATCATGTTGGATTACGAGGTATCCGGTGAAAGAAATTTTGACATTGCAACGATATAGCGCGCTGCTGGCGGCGATTATATTGATGGCGCTAAGCTTAATCGCATCGCTTTGGGTGGGTTGGCTATTTGCCCTGTTCATCATCTTCGCCGCGCTCACGGCCCTTGGGCTGCATGACATCAGACAAGACCGGCACGCGGTCACACGCAATTACCCGATCATCGGGCATGTCCGGTTTTTGTTTGAAACGATCCGTCCTGAAATTCGTCAATACCTGATCGAGGGCGACAAAGACGAGATGCCTTTTAGTCGCGAGGCGCGCTCATTGGTCTATCAACGTGCCAAAGGTGCCGAAGATAAGCGCCCGTTTGGCACTCAGGAAAACGTCTATGAAGCCGGATATTCTTGGTTAACCCATTCGGTCATGCCGGTGCATTTCGACGACTTTGATTTTCGGGTTTGTATCGGCGGGCCAGCCTGCAAACAGCCCTATAATGCGTCCCTTTACAATATTTCCGCGATGTCGTTTGGCGCACTTTCCGCCAATGCGATTTCTGCACTCAACAAAGGCGCCAAACTGGGCGGTTTTGCCCATGACACCGGCGAAGGAGGGATCAGTCGCTATCACCGCGCCGCAGGTGGGGATTTGATTTATGAAATCGGGTCGGGCTATTTTGGATGTCGCAACTCTGACGGGTCGTTTTCACCAACAAAATTTGCCGAACAAGCCGCCGACCCCCAAGTAAAGATGATTGAATTGAAGCTCAGCCAAGGTGCGAAACCCGGCCATGGCGGAATGCTACCTGCATCCAAAATCACGGAAGAAATTGCAGAGGCGCGCGGTGTGCCAATGGGCCAGGATTGCGTTTCGCCCGCCGCACATTCCAAATTTTCAACGCCGGTTGAAATGATGGCGTTCCTAGGACAATTACGCGACCTTTCGGGCGGCAAACCTGTAGGTTTCAAGCTTTGCATCGGTCACCGTCGTGAATTTCTATGCATCGTCAAGGCAATGATCAAGACAGGCATTATTCCCGATTTCATCGTCGTAGATGGCACCGAAGGTGGTACTGGTGCAGCACCGCTTGAATTCGCAAACCATGTCGGGATGCCGATGGTCGAGGGCTTGAATTTTGTGCACAATTCCTTGCGTGGCGCGGGCCTGCGCGACCGCATCCGCATTGGCGCGGCTGGCAAGCTTGTCAGCGCATTTGATATCGCCCACGCCATGTCACTGGGCGCAGATTGGTGCAATTCTGCACGCGGCTACATGTTTTCAATCGGCTGCATCCAAGCGCAGGCCTGCCACACCAACCACTGCCCTGTAGGTGTCGCAACCCAAGACCCACTACGTCAGAAAGCGCTAAATGTTGCAGATAAAAGCCAACGCGTGGCCCGTTTTCATGCAAATACCTTGAAAGCGTTGGGTGAAATGGCAGGTGCTGCGGGCCTACATGATCCGCGTGATTTTTTGCCCTACCACTTTATGACCCGCAAAAGCGATGGCACGATGACCGAAGGCCAAGAGGCAAACCCCTATCTGCCGATCGGTTTTCTGCTAGATGACGATGGCGGCGATTTTGGATATCGCAGGCGGTGGAACCGCGCGAATGCAGAAAGTTTTGATGCCGCCCCCCTTGACTAGCAGACAAGACAAAAGCCTACCGCAGGAAGCGGGCGGTTTCGAACGGCGCATCCAGAAGTAAAACATCGTCAAGGGCACGTCCCTTTAGGGTCGCAAGGTGGTCGAGCCCCATAAGACGCGCAGGCACTGTAATAGCCATGCGCAGGGCTGCCTCTGGCGCGATACCAATTTTGCCCACCAGACGGGCAACACCTTCTAGCTGGGTGACATGCGCGCCTGCAAGGCTACCCTCTTGATTGCGCAATTGCCCGTCGTGCAACGATATTGTCTGCCCGTAAATCTTGAAGCTATCTGGTCCGCCAACCGTGGGCATCGCGTCTGATACCAAAAACATGCGGTCCACAATCGGACGTGCACGCAACGCCAATCTCAACATCTCGTCGGCCACATGTATTCCGTCGCAGATAAAGCCCGCATAGGCATCCGAGTTGATCGCCGCACCAACGACACCGGGCGCGCGGTTTTTCATCTGCGACATGGCGTTAAACAAATGGGTAAAACACGTCGCACCTGCTGCAAGAAACTGGTTTGTCGTTTCGCTGGTGCTGTCGGAATGACCGAGTGAGACGACCGCGCCCAACGCACAAAGCTGGCCAATCTGGACTGGCGTTGCGGCCTCTGGCGCCACCGTAATCATCACCGCGATCCCCGCAGATCGTAGCCGTGCAACATGCGCGATGGTTCCATCATCCAAGGGACGGATAAATTCGGCCGCATGTGTGCCACGGCGTGCCACAGAAATATGTGGCCCTTCAATGTGCAGTCCCGCGATGCCCTGCGCACCATGCGTGGCTATTGCGGCCTCCACGACCTGCGCCAGAATATAGGGTTTATCGGTGATGACAGTAGGCAATATTGCTACCGTTCCAAACCGCCGGTGCGCCTTTGCAATCGCCTGCATACCAGCCGATGTTGGCGTTTGGTTTAGCAATATACCACCGCCACCATTAACTTGCAGGTCAACAAAACCCGGTGAAATAATCCCAGTTTCACGCCGCGCAATTGCATCCTTTGGAATGTCGTACGCCAGATCGAGAATATGCGAACCATCGGTCAAGACGCCCATGTCACTGTGCAACCGCGCGCCATCAAAAACCGCATCAGGCAGTATCCACTGTTGGGTCATATCTGGTTTCTTTCCTGATCGGCTTGTCGCGCGCGATACGCAGCCCCGCGTGCACCGCTGGTCTCTCCGCCCTCGGCCACCACAACCTGTGCCGTCTCAAAGGCGTTGAATTGAACTGACTTGAGCCCCAGTTGCAGCGCATCTGCTACGCTCGAAATTTGTGACAACCCACCACCCACGACGATAATATCAGGGTCGCAAATACGTGAAATCGTGTTCAACAAATCGGCCACCAAGCTGACCCAAATGTCCCAAACCTGTGCGACCGCAGGGTCGCTATGGCGGTGAGCGGCGATATCTTTTGAGGTCATGTTCCGACCCAGCTTGAGCATTGCTATACGCGACAAACCAGCGCCCGCGATCAACGTCTCGATGCAACCAACCTGCCCGCAGCCACAGCGCACAAGCGGTAGCCCATGTTGCACCACGAGATGCGCAGGTGCCGCCAGATGCCCAAATTCGCCACTAATTTCGCGCCCACTGGGATGCAATACGCCCGACGTTGCAAGCCCGCCACCAACGCCCGTCCCCAAAATAAGCCCTGCAACGACGCGGTGCCCGCGCCCTGCACCGAAAATCGCCTCTGACAGCACAAGCGCACGACAGTCGTTCATATAGGTCACGGCCGTGCCGGCTGCCCTTGCCACATCCGCAGGTAGTGGTTTCCCGTTCGCACAGAGGTTCGCAGCAAGCGCCAGCCCGCTCACCGGGTTCACCAGTCCCGCCGCACCGATCCCCACAGGGATATCTGCGCGCCGTTTTGCCCAGCGCACTTCGCCCGCCAATGCATCGACAAGTGCGTCATAATTTTTCGGGGTTGGTACACGCCGTTGTTCGACGCAGGACCAATCCGCGTCAAATATCTGCGTCTCAATTTTTGTACCACCCAGATCGATACCTGCTGCGATCATGGGGTCACCGGATAAAGTTGGACACCCGAAACCACACGGCTAAGTGTGCTGCGCCCGACAAACGGATCATCGACATCAAGGCCCATTTGCGTTGACCAAAAAACCCCAGCGACCTGCGCAAAAGCAATCGCAAGTGGCGCCCCCCACGTGTCGCCGTTTGGCATATCAAGGCCGATATCGCCACCTGCGCCAATCGTGATCACTTGTGCCTTAGGGAACTGATGGCGCAACTCCTGTGCAAGATCCAGATCATAGCGTACCGTGTCTGCATCGTGGCTAAGAAAAACGGTAATCAATGTATCGTCGGTCACAAAGGACTTGGGCCCATGTCGAAATCCCAGCGTGCTGTCCCAAAGTGCGGGTATCGCCCCTGCCGAGAGTTCCATTACCTTCAAAGCCGCCTCTCTTGCTGCAAATGCCAACGGTCCCGCCCCCACGAAAACCGCACGCGCAGGCACAGCAGGCAACGCCGCGTGGAACCGAGGCAAAGCTTCCCGCAGAGTTTTTGCCATCTGTTTGAGGGCGCCGATGTCTGTGCCAGATTGATCAAAAACAGCGAGCGCCGTCAGCAGCATTGTGGAAAAACTGCTGGTCATCGCAAACGCTCTATCGTGGCAGGCATCCGGCAATACGACGACCTTGTGCGCCCCCGTGGCAGGACGAACGGCCAAGGCGCCATCCTTGTTGCAAGTAATATTCAAGCGCGGCGCATCCGGGGCCAATGCATCAAGTGCGTCCAGCGTGCCAATGCTTTCGGTACTATTGCCAGACCGCCCGAAACTGACAACCAATGGCCACTTGCCCGATAAATAGTCACGGGGCCTGCTGACCAGATCGGTGGTGGCCACGGCACGCAGCGCGAGGCCACTTTGCCCCTCAAGTCCTGCGCAAATAATATCGCCGATATACGCACTTGTGCCTGCCCCACAAAACCAAACCTCGGTCACGTTTTGAGCGCGCACCCACGCCCGCAGCTTTTGCACATCCAAGGTATCGGCCCAGCTCTCCCAGATCGCGGGTTGCGCATGAATTTCTTGCCACGTTGCCCAGTTTTCAAGTGCCGCACTATTCATATTGTTTGGGTTACTTTCGATAGAGTTACCGGCCGGTCGGAATTGAACCCCAATGCCAGTGCCATGTTTAAGAGGATTGGACAGGTAAGACAAAGCAGAAATGCAGCCGCCGTTCATGCCTCTTGCTTAAAGGTCAGACCGCCCGGGCGCGATCCTGCACAAAGGCCGACCAAGCGGATGGCAGGTCTGTCGCGCACTGGTGCATTTGTCATGGGTCATCGCAGACACCGCCAATTCGGGTTCTGGGTTCAGACGCGCATCATGTCAAAGTGACCTGACGATTGGTTGGGCCGCGCCAGAACCTTGCCACAGAAGTGCCTAACGCTTGAAAATCTGACGCGGCGGGATCGCCCCGGCCACCCGCATAAACAAACTGATCCGAGGCGTAGTGCCCGTTTCGCCGCGCGACCGCGTGCGCAAAACGGGTGTATTCTCCGATGCCCCAGCGCGGCTTTCGCGCAGCACGATATACATGCCACTGGCAATGATGATCCCTGCGCCAATCGCCGTGGTCATATCGATGCTTTCGCCAAAAAAGAACGTGCCATAGACCGTGGCCCAAATGATTTGGCTATATTGCATTGGGGCGATAATCGCAGCCTCGCCAGTTTGATAGGCCGTAATAATCATGCGGCTGGCGATCCATGCGAAAACCGCAACAACCCCTAGCAGTCCCAAATGCTCGATCGGCATCGGCACATAAACCAAGGGCAGCAGGCTGGCCATCACGACAAAGTTCGTGACCATCGGATACAGTAACATAACAACTGGCCGTTCATCAGCACCGATTTTACGCACAACAATCGACGCGATCGAGCCGCCGAGCGCCGCCACAAGAGCCGCGACGTGCCCAAGTGTGAGGTCGGTAGACCCAGGCCGCAACACAACCAAAACGCCAATCAGCCCAACCAGAACCGCCGCCCATCTGCGCAACCGTACCTTTTCGCCCAGAACAGGGATCGCAAGTACCGTGATCATCAGGGGTGCGGCAAACAAGATCGCATAGACCTGCGCCAAGGGAAGTACAGTAAATGCATAGAACGCCGAAATACCTGTCGCGACCGCGGCAACGGTGCGCAAGGCCATCCACCAAGGGTGCCGCGGGATCAACGTGCCTGCGGTATTGTCGCGCATCAACATAACCGTCGCCAAAGGAAACGACAAAAGCACCGAGAAAAAGACGATTTGGATTGGCGAATATGAGGCGCCCAAGATTTTAATTGCAATGTCGTGGGTCGCGAAAATTGCAAAAGCTACAAGCGCAATCACTGCTCCACGGGCATTCGGTGACATTTGCAATTCTTTCCATCGCTCGGCTTTAAAGGTGTTGCACAGGGCTAATGACTCCCCTGCACAACACTATTATTATTTACAACGACGCGTCGAGTGCCGCCAAAATCACGTCGCCCATCTGGGCAGTGGTCAGCGGCGTGCCGCCCTCGGGGCCCATAAGGTCGCCAGTACGTGCGCCATCTGCCAGCACCTTTTCAATTGCTGCCTCAAGACGCGTCGCCTCATCGCCTTGGTCAAATGAATAACGCAGTGCCATCGCGAATGACAAAATACACGCTATCGGGTTCGCTTTGCTTTGTCCGGTAATATCGGGTGCGGACCCGTGCACCGGCTCATACATTGCTTTGGGACGCCCGTTGGCCATTGGCAAACCCAGCGATGCGGATGGCAGCATGCCCAAAGACCCTGTCAACATAGCGGCACAATCCGAAAGAATATCGCCAAACAGGTTATCGGTGTAAATCACGTCAAACTGCTTGGGTGCGCGCACCAACTGCATGGCCCCGTTGTCGGCATACATATGCGACAGCTCGACCTCGGGGTAGTCGGCGTGCACTTCAGTCACAACATCGCGCCACAAAATGCCCGATTCCATCACATTGGCTTTTTCCATCGAACACAGCTTCTTGCTGCGCTTCATCGCCATCTCGAAAGCAGCCCGTGCGCCGCGTTCGATCTCGGCTTCTGTATAGCGCTGGGTGTTGATACCCACACGCATGTTATTTTCAATGTGAATGCCACGCGGTTCGCCGAAATACACGCCAGAGGTCAATTCGCGGACAATCATGATATCAAGACCTGCGACCAGCTCTTTTTTCAACGACGAAAAATCGGCCAACGCATCAAAGCACTGCGCAGGGCGCAGGTTGGCAAACAGGTCCATTTCTTTGCGCAGACGCAAAAGACCACGCTCGGGCTTTACCGAGAAATCAAGGTTGTCATAGGCGGGACCACCCACCGCCCCCAACAGAACTGCGTCCACTTCTTGGGCTTTTGCCATCGTGTCATCGTGCAATGGCACGCCGTGCTTGTCATAGGCGGCCCCGCCTACAAGGTCTTCAGAGACATCAAAATTCAAGCCGCGCTTATCACCATACCAACCGATAATGCGCTTCACCTGATCCATGACTTCAGGGCCGATGCCGTCACCGGCGAGGATCAATAGGGAGGGGTTCGACATGTCGCTGTTCCTTGGCTAAAAACTGTTGCTCTTGCCCTAGCGGTTTGTGTCTCAAGGATCAAGATACCTAGGGGCTTGGCGGATGAGCAACATCGACCCAAACCAGATGATGTGGACCTGCCGCCAATCCGTCGGTCCCCAAAAGTGCCGCTAGCGGGTCATCAGGTTCCGGCCAAAACACGCCCGCGCCTGTCACTTGCCAATCTGCACTTGGCAAAACGTAGCTTACCCGCAAATTGCCGGGGCCGTCTTGTGGCCAGCTCGCGGTGTCGTTTTGCGCGGGCCCGACCTGTGCTGCATCGGCGAAACCTGCAGCCCCTCGACTTTGCGGCATAGGATCTTGGATTGCTGGGTTGATCAAAAACTGCGCCATCGCCGCTGATAAACCTTCTCCGTCAAATGGGTCCAGATTGGCGTTGCCGATCACAAAAAACGGACCCCTCCCCCCCCG
>TARA_R110002051_G_scaffold10239_4_pt1 | contig 18405 bp, 14 predicted proteins | sample TARA_R110002051 | Tara Oceans TARA_R110002051 (sample SAMEA4397023) | marine metagenome | biome: Polar Biome; feature: [MES] marine water layer (ENVO:01000295) within the mesopelagic zone...; material: water (ENVO:00002006), including particulate matter (ENVO:01000060) such as......
AATATAAGATTGTTTTGGTCTATTTATGAGTCTAACCCCATTTTTCAACACGGCCAAAGTTTCAGTTAAACGCACCACTTCAGAAAATGAATATCTAGCAAAATCGTTGAAGCCATTCTGCTCTACATTATAAAGTTTATCACCAATTTTAAGGTCATTCATAGCATTAAAAAGCTGCAAATTTAAAGGGCTTATGTTCGTAATAGAACTTTTAAGATGTTTAGTTATTCACAAAATGCAAGAAGTAATAGAAACACAACAAGATACTATGCCATACCTTTCATGGTCAGCAAAGTAGTGACCCAAACGATTACAGAAGATAAAAAGATACCAATGGTATTAGCAAGAAAGGCTTTTTTTCTTTCAATTTTAAAAAGATAACTCGCAATACTACCCGCATATACTCCTGTACCAGGAACAGGTAACATTACAAAAAATATAAGCCCGTAAAAACCATATTTTTTTATTTGATCACCTGAGCCGGTTTTTGCCCTACGCGCAATGAAAAGCGCACCTTTTTTGTAAAAATGCCAACGAAGTAAGTATGTGTTGATGGTATGTAAGAAAAACATCATGATTGGAAATACCAAAACATTTGCTAAAAAGCACACTATTAACACCAAGTAAATGTTAACTCCATTTAGTAAACCATAGGGTATACCCACCTTAGCTTCCCCTAGTGGTGAGATGCTCCAAAGTGCTGCTATGATCAAATCTTTCAATAAAGTCTATTTTAAGCGACTGCAAAATTACGCCCTTATAGAAAAATTCTTTGCCATTTAAATCATAAATAATGATGATATGCGAATTATCAAGACCAACAGCTTAAATATTTTAGTAACAACGGCATTTAAAATTATTACCTACTTTTTTATATGAAATACGTATGACCATATTCAATTATAAAATTACTATTTTTAAAAGATTACAAGAACTATCAATACCACACCAAAAACATGAGCGAAAAAAACTCTAGAAGATCGTTTATAAAACGCGCTTCACTTACCTCAGCTGCCATAAGCACAAGTCCTTTTTTATTGGCAGCTTCTAGCAAGGAACATTTAATATTAAGTAGAAGCTACACCCATCAAGAGTTTAGCGCGAACGATCAAATAAATATTGCTTTGATCGGCACAGGAATTCAGGGAATATTCGACACACAAGCTGCCCTGAAAGTTAATGGAGTGCAATTGGTCGCAGCATGCGATTTATATACGGGAAGGCTTGAAAGAGCAAAAGAACTTTGGGGACAAAATATTTTCGTGACTAGAGATTATAGAGAAATATTAAATCGTAATGATATTGATGCCGTAATTATTGCAACACCAGATCATTGGCATCAAACTATAGCAGTTGCTGCACTTAATGCTGGCAAGCATGTGTATTGCGAAAAACCGATGGTGCAAAATTTCAATGAAGGTCAAGAAATAATAAAAGCTCAAAAAAACTCAGGTAAAATATGCCAAGTTGGTAGCCAAGGAATGTCATCACTTGGCAATGAGAAAGCAAAGCAACTTTATGAAGAAGGTGCTATTGGGGATATTGTGATGTTAGACATGTATAACGACAGATATTCTGCCGAAGGTGCGTGGCAATATCCTATACCGCCAGATGCAAACACGAATACCGTTGATTTCGATACCTTTTTAGGCAATGCACCCAAGGTACCTTTCGAACCAAAACGGTTTTTTAGGTGGAGAAACTACCAAGATTATGGTACCGGTGTTGCCGGAGATTTATTCGTTCACGCATTTTCTACTTTAAACTATGTCATAAGTTCCCATGGACCAAATAGAGCTTTAGCTACTGGTGGACTGCGTTATTGGAAAGACGGTAGAGATGTACCCGATGTATCTATAACTTTATATGACTATCCTAAAACCGAAACTCATGCACCTTTTAATGCAGCTTTCCGTATAAACTTTATCGCAGGCAGTGGTGGTGGTGGTGGTTTTAAACTTATAGGCACTGAAGGTGAAATGGAAATAGGGCAAAACTCGGTCACCGTAAACCGTTCAAAATTAAGCATGACCCCAAGTGGATATTCGTTAATATCGTTTACTGAGGAAATGCAACAAAAAATCAAAAACGAATATGCAGCTAAAAATTTAGAACCTAGAAGTTCTAGTCTGTCAACTGGCACAACCACTTGGGAAGCACCTGGTAATTACAAAGGAGCTCATTACGACCACTTCAATAATTTCTTTACAAGCATAAGAAGTAATGGCAAAGTAATACAAGACCCAAAATTTGGACTTAGAGCAGCCGGAGCAGCGCTTTTGGCCAACGAAAGTTATTCTAGAAAACAACCCGTTAATTGGAACCCTATAGAAATGAAATTAATGTAAATTAATCTTCTATTACTTCAGTGAATTGAATGTGGCGTTCCACATTCTCTTCAATTGAAATAAAAGATTCTATACCACGTATACCTGTAATGCTAAGAATTTCATCTTGATATACTTGTTTATAGTGAAAGCTATCTCTTGCATGCATCTTTATGAAAATATCGTATTTGCCTGTTACGTGGTGTATCTTTACCACCTCTTCAATTTCATTTAATTTTTTCATGACCTTCTTAAAAAGGTTAATCTCACTTAAAAATATTCCTAAAAAAATAGTCATTTTCCAACCCATTTTAGCGTAATCTAAACTAAGGGTTGCACCGGTTATTAAACCCATCTCCCTCATTTTTCGCATTCGCATATGTACCGTTCCTGGAGAAATAATCAATTTTTTGGCTACATCGGTATAAGGGGTTTGTGCATTTTCAGCCAGAATATTCAAAATATTAAAATCTACATGGTCTAATTTATTTCTCATTTGATCCGTTCGATTAAATTTTCACATTAATTAAAAATTGACTACTCATTAAACTATTATAAGCGTTTAACCCTTTTTAACAAATTTAATTTATAGTTATCTAATTATAGATGATAATATGATAAATAAATTGCCGATAATTATTAAATTATTTATAATTCAATACCCATATTAACGAATGTGTAAAAAGCATTTTCACTTCAATTAATATCAAATCAATAGATTTTAATCATTAAAAAAAATAAAATTGATTAATAATCATTTTAAGCAATAAAACCTGTTTTTTATTCGAAAAATAACCGCTTAATTACCTTAATTACAATATGTTATAATCTCAAGGTATTTTTATTATCCTTCAACAATCAATAATATTGTTTAAGTCTAATTATAATAAAATAGCATGCCAAATAGATGGATAATGGGTCTAAAACATTACCTCCAACCACATCTTGAGTATCCATTTAAAAAAAAACGTTTAGCTCGCATGTTATGTATTTAGAACCTTAAGGGAACTTATTAGATGATTCTGAACATACAATCCTAATAGAACATAGAATGAAAACAAAATTAAATAGAAGAGATTGGTTTAAAAAAGGCGTACTCACCGCTGCAGGTGTAATGGCCGCACCTTATTTAACCTATGGGGCTTTTCCTTCACATACCATTTCTTTGGATGTAAAAGGAAATATACCATATACCCCGTTTTTTAAAGAATATTTACCATATGCACCGTCCCAACCTCTAGAGCTTGCGGCAAAATTAAACGCAAACGAAAATCCGTATGGCCCATCGCCAATGGCAGTTGCAGCTATGCAAGAATATGCACCAAAAGGTAATCGTTACGCATGGAAAGAGCTATACCAGTTAATGGATAAGATTGCTGTTGAAGAGGGTGTGAAGCAAGAAAATATTATGATGGGACCAGGCTCATCGGATTTATTGGAGAAAACAGCAATGGTATTGTTTCAACAAGGAGGAAATATTGTTTCTGCAGATCCCGCTTATATGTCCCTAATTAAAGTTGCTGAAGCAACTGGTGCAACTTGGAAACCGATACCACTTAAAAAGGATTGGTCTCATGATTTAGCAGCCATGGAAGCTGCAGTTGATGATGATACAAAATTAGTGTACATCTGCAACCCCAACAACCCAACTGGGAGTATGACCGACCATGCAGAACTTTTAGATTTCTGTTCTCGCGTTTCTGAGAAAACTCCAATTTTTATTGATGAAGCCTATTTAGGTTTCTTAGAAGATAGTGCCAAAAAGAGTATGGTATCGTTAATCAATGAAGGTAAAAATGTAATCATTGCCCGTACGTTTTCTAAAATACAGGGTATGGCAGGTTTACGTGTAGGCTATGTAGTAGCACAGCAAGAAACCTTAGATATCATTCAAAAAATAACACGTGGTGGAATGGGTATTTCGCTTCCTTCCGTTTATGCCGCAATGGCCAGTTTGGAAGATATTGCCTTTAAGGATAAATCCAGAAAACTGAATAGAGAATGTAGAGAATACGTATATGAAAACCTTGACCGCTTAGGTTTTGAATATGTACCTTCTTCTACTAGCTTTATAATTTTCCCAATAGAAATGGACGGTAAATCTTTCTTAGAAAAAATGACCGCCAAAGGTGTTGGTGTACGAGCTTTTGAAATCTACGGAAAAAACTGGTGCCGTGTAAGCATGGGTACAATGGACGAAATGAAGTTGTTTACAACTGCTCTTGAAAAAGTGCTAGTTTAATTTTGAATTAGTCCAGGAGTTGAGTGAAAGGATAATTGCCTTGATACAACAGTCTTAAGTTCAACTCCTTCGGGCTATTCATTTTTAAAGATCTCTGCTCAAACTAAATCTCTCGGAAGATGAATTTTGTTTTACAAAAAACACTGGAATTAATATTAATGATTGGCCTTGGATTGCTTTTACAAAAGAAAATAGCCTCGCAAGATTTAAAAGGAGTTAAGGTTTTAATTTTAAGCGTGGCCTTACCTGCCACTATTTTCGTTGCTCTCTTAAAAATAGAGCTTAATGGCACATTGTTAGTATTTCCTTTAGTCGCTTTGACATTTAATTTGTTAATGTTATTAGCTACAAAATATTTTCTTACAGCATCATTACATAAAGAAGAGAAAAGTAAAAAGAGAACGTTAATGATGTTATTACCATCGACGGCACCAGGCTTATCCTGTTTTCCATTTATAGTAGCTTACTTAGGCGACGATACTTTGGCTTTGGCGGCATTAGCAGATATAGGAAACAAAATTTTTGTACTTATACTTTTATATATGCTAGCCATGCATTGGTATCGCAAAAATGCAATAATTGAGAAGCCAGTATCCTCTAAAAGCAAATTAAAAGGTCTTTTCATTTCATTGGTTAACGAACCTATTAATATGGTCATTCTAGTAGGCTTGTTTATGTTAGGTTTCGGATTAAACCTTTCTTCATTACCTGCCTTTTTTCAAAATACCGCATTAAGCATAAAAGACTTAATGACGCCTTTAGTATTGTTATTTATTGGAATGGCCGTTAGAATAAATTCAGGTGAATTTAAATTGATACTATCCATGTTGTTCCGCAGAATGGGACTTGCCTTTTTACTAAGTGGTCTATTTACATTCGCAATCTCCGCCTTAACACCGGCAATGATTTTACTTTTAGTCGTATTCCCACAAAGTGCTTGTAGCTTTTGGCCGTTCGCACATATGAATGCCATTCAGTCTATGGATGAAAAAGACGCACAGCCGAATCCGACCTTCGATGTTAATTTCGGATTAAATATACTCGCATGTTCTTTGCCTTTTTCAACTCTATTAATTATCGGTATTTTCTCTTTTAGCGAATTCTTCATCGATCCATTAACACTACTGGGTTTAGGAGCATCGATTCTAGCTATTTCTTTTGCCCCAGATATCTTGAAATCTAAAAGTTTTATGATGGAGAGAGAACGCAAAATTGCAAAAGTAACTGCTAAAAAAAAATCTCGTATGACAATTACAGAAGGTAAGTACGAATCTAGTGAGAGCAAAAAAATGAATGAAGCTAAAGCGATTTAAGCCATTATATTCTAATAAGCTTCTTTCATCCAATTATACGGTTTTCTATTCATCCAAAGACCTCGTGTAAAATCTGGGAAATCTTGAGGTTCACCATTATTTGCTATAGATACCTCAGAAAGTGGTGTAACAGCACTCCAAGCTGCAGCATCGTAAGCATCTAATGGTGGAGCGATATTTTCTTTCGCAGATTCAATAAATGAATTCATTACAAAAAAGTCCATTCCCCCATGACCGGCATCTAAAGCATATTCGCCATACTTTTTCCAAAGTGGATGGTCAAATTTTTCTAACCATGGCTGTGCTTCACTCCAAGTGTGAGGTTCAGATTCTCCTTCTACATAAATTCTACTTCCGTCCACTTCCCAAAGGCCATTAGCACCTTGAACCCTAAACCCTAAAGAGTAAGGTCTGGGCAAATTACAATCGTGGGTAATAATAATAGTTTCGCCATTAGCTGTGTTTATGGTAGAGGTAATGACATCGCCTTGCTTAAATTTTACTTTTGCATTTGGGTGAGTTTCACCACCTTCTTTTACAATATAATTATGCAAACCTATACCTTTTGTAGCATGAGAAGTCATTGATAAAAATCGATTTCCCCTATTAACATCTGCCATTACAGCAATAGGACCTAGACCATGAGTTGGGTATACATCTGCATTTCGTTTCACTGAATGTTCAGTTCGCCATTTAGACTCAGAAATACCTTTCTCCCCAAATTCAACTCCTTTACCATAGGCCGTTTTTCCATCATTAAACTTAACATGTCTTAAATCATGTTGATAGCCACATCTAAAATGAACTAGCTCACCAAAAACATTTTGTTTCACCATGTTGAGCACGGCCAAAATATCTCTACGATAGTTTACATTTTCTAATATCATCATATGGGTACCACTACGCTCATGAGTATTGACCAAATCCCAACATTCTTCTAAGGTATTTGAAGCTGATACTTCTACCCCAGCATATTTTCCTGCTTCCATAGCATCTACCGTCATGCGGGTATGCCAAAGCCATGGTGTCGCTATTACTACGGCATCAACATCTGCCAAGGCCAAAAGATTTTTATAATCCATATCATTTGAGCCGAATACTTTTGGAGCTTTTCCTTTTGCTTCTGCAATATGCTTTTTAGCAATAGCTATACGTTCTTGGTCAACGTCGCAAATCGCAGTAACGTTCACATCTTTCCTCAACAATAGGTTTTGCAGATGGTTGGTTCCTCTTAGTCCGACTCCAATCAATCCAACATTCAATTTATCTGTAGCGCTAAAAGTATTTCGGGCGAACCCTGGCACTGCTACTATTCCCATACTTGCAATTGATGCATTCCTAATAAAATTTCTTCTAGAGCTCATATTCATCAAATTATAAGCTTTGAATTTATAAAAACTACTTGACTAATATTAACTAATCATCAATTTTAATCGTGATACATCTAATTTGACAGATAATTTATCATAGCATTTCATACTTTTGACTTTTTAAACACAAAAATCATGACTTTACTTTTAATGGCTGCTGGTAGCGGTAGTAGATATGGAAAACTTAAACAATTCGATGATTTGGGCCCAAACGGTGAATTTTTAATGGAATTCGCTATTTATGATGCCATACAGAACAATTTTGAGCAAATTGTAGTTATCACGAAAAAAGAAAATGTTTCCTTTTTAGAAGAGCACCTTTCAAAAAGATTACCAAAAACTATAAAACTAGATGTTCTTGCACAAGAACTTACTGATCTACCTGACGGAGTTACATTCACAGGTGAGCGTAAAAAACCATGGGGTACAGCTCATGCCGTTTGGACAGCAAGAAATGTTATCGATGGTCCGTTTGTAGTCATTAATGCTGATGATTTTTATGGTCAATCAGCTTATAAGAGAGCTGCTGATTTTATGAAATCGGATGATAATGCATATGCCCTATTAGGATATACTTTAAAAGACACATTATCAGAACATGGCTCTGTTTCTAGAGGTGTATGTGAAGTTGAAGGTGATAATCTGGTTTCTGTTCAAGAACGACTTAAACTAATTCAAAAAGAAGATAAAATTGTTGATGAAGATACAAATTTAGATTTCACAGGAGATGAGCAGGCTAGTATGAACTTTTGGGTTTGCAGACCTTCCATTTTCGATAAGATTGAATCTGAATTCAGATTATTTTTAAATGATGATGAACGTATTGCAAACAGTGAGCTTTATATCCCATTGATGATACAAGAGATGCTACAAGCAAACGAGATAGAAGTAAAATGCATACCTTCTGGTGGAGATTGGTTCGGCGTAACTTATGCAAGTGATAAAGAAAAAGCAATGAATAGCCTAAAGGAAAAATCTAACTCAGGAAAATACCCTGCTCCTATTTGGAGTTAATTTTCTTGGAATATTTATAAAAACCTCATTAGAACAAATGTTCTAATGAGGTTTTCTTTTGGTTTAGAATGAGATAAACTAAAAAGAGTCCAATCTTTATGAGATTGGACTCTTTTACGAGAACACTATATGAAAATGAAAAAAATTTAATTCGTTTTTTATTACACTGTAAACTTACGAGGAAGGTTAACTATTAAAAACAAATTGATGTCAACCGCTCATATTATGTGGTGAGATGGGCTATTTTTGTTGTAAACTAAATTCGTAGCTATGAAAATTCGAATAAAAGGCGATTCCATTCGGTTTAGATTGACCCAAACAGAGGTTAAAGCGCTTTCAGAAAATGGGAAGATTTATGATAGCACTAATTTTGGTAATCAAGAATTCAATTACGGAGTTGTTCTAAAAAAGGATATTAACAACCTGAATATCAGTTTTAATAATAACAGTATTACTTTAGAAATGCCAGACACAACTGGAAAATCTTGGTATGCAAACAACATCATCACGTTTGACAATGTCCTGAAAACATCTAAGGAAAATGAATTATACTTACTTCTAGAAAAAGATTTCACTTGTCTAGATAATACTATCGAAGACCAATCGGACAATTATCCAAACCCCAAATTAGGTTAGGTTTTCATCTTAGCAACTGAGGTCTTGTTTTAAAAGGAACACTTTTTAACAGAAACAAACCTAAAGTTTACCATTACAATTCCTAAGTTTAAGTTATGAAGTCTAATACGAATCGAAAAGTATCTTTTAGAGGGTCAGAAGATTTTCTTGAAATTGAAATAAAGGAACCTGTTACACATGCAGCAGGCTATTTAGGCGTACGAGAAGCGTTAAAACATACTTTTAAGGAAATGGGCGTTCTCCGTTCTATGCGAACTTTACTGAGCATGAACCAAAAAGATGGTTTCGATTGCCCTAGTTGTGCATGGCCAGACCCTGAACATCCTTCACCTGTGGCAGAATACTGTGAAAATGGAGCAAAAGCATTGGGTGATGAAGCAACTACAAGTCATATTGGTGCAGATTTTTTTCAAAAAAACTCGGTTGAAGAACTATCTCAATTAACAGATTTTAAACTTAACAAATTTGGACGTTTGGTAGAACCGATGGTGCTTAAACCTGGCAGCGTTCATTACGAACCTATTTCGTGGGATGAATCTTTTGAATTAATTGCATCGGAATTAAAGAAATTAAACAATCCTGATGAGGCGATTTTCTATACCTCTGGTAGATCAAGTAATGAAGCTGCGTTTTTATATGGAATGTTCGCCCGTGCATTAGGAACCAATAATTTACCAGATTGCTCAAATATGTGCCATGAAAGTAGTGGTGTAGCACTAGGTGAAACATTAGGTATCGGTAAAGGTTCAACGACATTGGAAGATCTTTACGAAGCCGAAGTAATACTAATTGCAGGTCAAAACCCGGGCACGAACCATCCCAGAATGCTTTCTGCTTTAGAAAAATGCAAACAGAATGGTGGTAAAGTCATTAGCATAAATCCACTTGAGGAATCAGGATTAGTGAATTTTAAAAATCCTCAAAATATAAAAGGTTGGATTGGCGGTGGTGAGGACATGGCAGATATACATCTACCTGTAAACATCAATCAAGATATTCCATTAATAAAATTGATATTAAAAAAACTAGCAGTCTTAGATAAAGAACATAAAAATGTCTTTGATCATGATTTTATTCAAAAATATACCAACGGTTACGATACACTTATTTCCGATTTAGACACCTATTCATCTGAAGAGCTATTAAACCTGACCGGAATACCTGAAGATAAAATAGATAAAACCGTTGCTCTTTTAGCCAACAAATCTAAAATCATTGTCTGTTGGGCCATGGGGCTTACCCAACATAAAAATGGAGTCGAAAACATTCGTGAATTTGTAAATCTTCTTTTATTAAAAGGTGCTATCGGCAAACGGAATGCAGGAACATGCCCTGTTCGCGGTCACAGTAACGTGCAAGGCGACCGAAGTGTTGGCATTCAGCATTTCGTTGACAAAGAAATGAACGGACGTATTAAAAAATATTTAGGCTTTACCCCACCAGATCATGAAGGAGTAGATGTTGTAGGATCAATGAAAGCCATGTATGAAGGAAAGGCCAAAATTTTCATGTGCCTTGGCGGTAATTTTGTAATGGCTGCCTCAGATACGGAATACACCGCCAAGGGTATACAAAACTGTGACCTTACAGTACAAATTAGCACCAAGTTGAACCGAACACATTTAATTACCGGTAAAACTGCATTGATTCTGCCAACGATAGGCAGGTCAGAAAAAGATATTAAAAACGGTATGCCCCGTCACTTCACTGTTGAAAATAGCATGGGAAGGGTAAAAAAATCTAAAGGTATTTTAAAGCCTGCTTCAAACACTGTCATGAGTGAACCAGAAATTATCGCCAATATAGGTCATGCTTTCTTTGGCGATAACCACTCTATGAACTGGAAATCTTTAGGTGATGACTACGAACTAATTAGAACACAAATAGACCAAGTAGCAAAAGGGTTTAATAAAACTAAAGAACGCTCAGAAGGTGCAGGGTACTACTTACCAAATAATGTACGTGATTTAGATTTTAGCATGCTACCTAATGGAAAAGCTCAGATATCTATCAACAAGTTACCACTTCACGAATTGGCAAAAGATGAATACATGTTAATGACCATACGTTCTCATGACCAGTTCAACACCACTATTTACGGATTAGATGATCGCTATCGTGGAGTATATAATGCCAGAAGGGTGATTTTTATGAATCTTAATGATATGAAAGCTGTAGGCCTCAAAAAATTAGATATTGTTGATATTACAAGTACTTATGATTCTACCGTAAGAGTTGCACATAATTTCAAAGTAGTACCATATAATATACCATCGGGTAATTTGGCTTCTTACTTTCCTGAAACAAACGTTTTGGTACCCTATAATCACTTTGCAGATCGCAGTAAAACTCCAATAAGTAAATCAATAAAGGTAAGATTGGTAAAGAAATAGTTGTCTAAAACACTTTATTTTCGGTTGTTACATACATACTCATTTTAACCATAAAGCATAAAAAAAGCCGATGAAAACATCGGCTTTTTTATATCATAAACATGCACACATCTTACTAGAGCTACTCAAAGATAGATTGAGATTTATGCTATGGCTACTAAAGTAAAATGCTATTTTATTGAAATGCTGGCATACCTGTAATATCAGCACCGGTAATCAACAAATGTATATCATGAGTACCCTCATAAGTTATGACACTTTCTAAATTCATCATATGCCGCATAATGCTATATTCACCCGTTATACCCATACCGCCTAAAACCTGTCTTGCTTCACGCGCTATATTTATAGCCATTTCAACATTGTTTCTTTTTGCCATTGAAATTTGCGCTGTTGTTGCTTTTCCCTGATTTTTCAGTTGACCTAAACGAAAAGCTAGTAATTGAGCTTTGGTGATTTCGGTAATCATTTCGGCTAATTTCTTTTGTTGTAATTGTGTTGCAGCAATTGGCTTCCCAAATTGAATTCGCTCTTTTGCATATCTCAATGCAGTATCATAACAATCCATTGCAGCCCCAATAGCACCCCATGCGATTCCAAATCTAGCAGAATCCAAACATCCTAAAGGTGCTCCTAAACCTGACTTATTCGGCAATAAATTCTCTTTAGGTACTTTTACATTATCAAAAATCAATTCACCTGTAGCCGAAGCCCTTAATGACCATTTATTATGTGTTTCTGGTGTTGTAAAGCCTTCCATACCGCGTTCCACGATAAGACCATGTATACGACCTTCTTCATTCTTTGCCCACACCACTGCAATATCACAGAATGGAGAATTTGATATCCACAATTTGGCTCCGTTCAAAAGATAATGGTCACCCATATCTTTGTATTTGGTTTCCATACCGCTTGGGTTAGAACCATGGTTAGGCTCTGTTAATCCGAATGACCCCATCCACTCACCAGTTGCCAATTTCGGTAAATATTTTTTTCGTTGCTCCTCGGTACCATATGTAAATATTGGGTACATGACCAAAGAAGATTGAACCGATGCTGTTGACCGCACTCCACTATCTCCTCTTTCAATTTCTTGCATGATGAGTCCGTAGCTGATTTGATCTAACCCTGCACCACCATATTCCTCAGGAATATATGGACCGAAGGCACCAATTTCTGCAAGACCACCAATAATCTGTTTTGGAAATTTTGCCTTTTGTGCATATTCCTCAATTATAGGTGACACATCTCTTTTCACCCATTGGCGCGCTGCATCACGTACCAATAAATGTTCTTCAGAAAATAAATCATCTAAATTATAATAGTCTGGTGCTTCAAATAAATCAGGTCTCATAACATTGCTTTTATCAAAGATAATTAAAGAAATATAACATTATGCAACCGTATAGTTACATTTTTAAATAAAAATCTTTTGTTAGATTAATGTAGTCCATTGTATAAACATGTCGCTCTATTTCAATTATTAAATCTAGCACTTCACATGTTTTTTCTTTCTTAGTAAATTCTAATAAAACCCTTTTTACTTCGGCAGCAGGGTTTCCTTTTACATGCATGCAACGACTTGGAAATAATTGATGTGATGCTGCCATTCGTATAAAATCATCTTTTTCCTTAAAAGGTATTATCGTACTAAAGATTCCATGTTCAGAAATTAATACTGAAACCCCTACTAATAGTTCTTCGAACGGAAGAAAATCATTTTGCCTAGCCTGGTCTCTTTGCAAATCACCTGAGGTAACACTTTCGCTATAAAAAGGAGGATTGCAAACAATTAAATCATATAAATCTTCAATTTCTTCAATTTCTTCAATGAACTCATCTAAACCGGCATGGTAGCAATAAAGTCGATCGCCCCAGGGTGATATTTCAAAATTATCTACACATTGCTCATACGCTTCTGGATCAATCTCGATTGCATCAACTACCTCAGCTGAACTTCGCTGTGCCAACATTAATGCAACTACACCGGTACCCGCACCAATATCCAATATAGATTCAGCATTACTGATATCAGTCCAAGAGCCAAGTAAAACCCCGTCAGTACCAATCTTCATTGCACACCGATCTTGATTGATTTCAAATTGTTTAAATCGAAAAGGCCCGCTCATTAAAACTCCATTTAAAATTGGTTACTAATTTACGGTCGCTACTCATTCAAATTATTCAAGATTCTACTTTTTGCTTCGTTCAGATAACTTCTGCCAATTGTATATCGTATTCCGCCAATTTCAACACTATTACCTTCTACTACACTGACCTTATCGACTGCTATGGTGTAAGACCTATGAATTCGTATAAAATTATCGCCAGACAACTCATCAGTAAAGCTACTTAAGGTTCTATGAATAATATATTTTGCAGTGGGAGTGATTATTCTGATGTAGTCTTTAAGACTTTCAATGACCATTATTTCACAAAGAAATATCTTCTGCAATTTCTTTTTATCAACCTTTACAAAAATAGAAGGCTTTTCATCTTTGTCGTTTGCCACCTTATTAGCCCCCTGTTTCAAACCAATAACTCTATCTACAGACTTAAAAAATCTTGGTAGAGAAATAGGTTTAACCAAATAATCTATTGCTTCAAGCTCAAAACTCTTTAGTGCATGCTCTTCATGAGCAGTAGTCATTATCACAAATGGCTTTTTGTGAAGCGTGCTTAAAAATTCTAAACCATCGAGATAGGGCATGTTGATATCCAAAAACATGATATCGACAGAGTTGTCCCTTAAAAAAGTAGAGGCATCCATAGCATTAGAAAATATACCTTCTAATTGCAACTCTTTTACTCTGAGAATGTAGTTTCTAATTACATTAACCGCCAATGGTTCATCATCTACAACAATCACTTTCAAAATCATATTACCTTAAGTTTTAAAATAACATTAAACATTTGATTTTCTTCGAAAATAGATAGCTCATAATCGCTTTTAGCATACCCAAGTTCTAAACGTTTTTTCACATTAGAAAGTCCAATACCACCCGACTCTACAGGATACTTAAATTCTTTATGGGAATTAGGTATTGTATTTGACACCTTAAAATTCATAAAACCATCAACGACTTGCAAATCGATATCTATTTTCATTTTACCAACATTCTTACTTGCACCATGTTTAAAACAGTTTTCCACTAAAGGAATCAATAACATAGGGGCAATTTTACAATTGTCTAGATTTCCTGAAATATTCATTTTTATCTTTAAATTATCATCAAATCTAATACGCTCCAAATCTATATAATTCTTAATACAATTTATCTCACTGGTCAAATCTTGTCTTTGTTTCTTGGTTGCATATAGCAAATACCGCATTAGTTCCGATAATTTAAGAATAACCTCAGGAGCTTGATCTGACTTATCTAAAGTAAGTGAGTATATATTATTTAATGTATTAAAGAAAAAATGCGGCGATACCTGAGACCTTAAAAAACGTAACTCAGTTTTTAGTTGCCGTTTTTCTAAATCGTGTAGCTTACTACTTTCGCGCAACCAATCTATTGTCAATTTTATAGCCGTGAAAAATGAAGTTACATAAACTTCACCGATCATAGTCTGTACAGCATAATCCAATGTTAGACTACTAACCCTTTCTGGGCTTTCCGGCATTACATCGGTACTCACTAAATAGTAGGTTAGATTAAATTTAGCCAACAGCATAATAAAAAGTGACAAGAGAAAATAAATAACATAATGAAAGTACTTTTTCGTGTAAATGAATTTAGGCATTAGGTAATACACATTTACATACGCCAATAGCATATGAATAGGAAAACCAATTAAGTTGGTTTTTAAGGAAAGCATGAAGTCATTATGAATACTACTCCAACGTAACGTATTGAATACGAAATAGACTGACCAAAATAAGACGTGGTGACCTATTTTTTTCCAATTACCATCTTGTAAATAAGTGTTTTGAAGAAAGTTAACTATTCTAATATCCATATATTCTACGTAATACTACCTTTATCTAATTTGTATTCAATTAACGTAAATCTTTAGTTGATACTATTTATCATAACAAAAGCAAATATTTTAATACATTGATGCAAAAAGATTATATGATAAAGAATAATGAAAGCATAGAAATTATCATAACAATTTAATAGATTATAAATTTATGGTTTTAAAAGATAATCTATAGCCTTATTGACCCTCAGAACCTGGAGCTCTATTCTCTAGACCCTCTATTTCCTGTAAAGAATCTCCCAATCTTGTACGCATGCCATTAGCTAGTTTTTGAATCTTTGCGACTACCTTTGGGTTACTCGTTGCCACATTTGTTGTTTCACTTTCATCTGAGTCTAGATCATACAATTCAATGTATCGTAAATCAACCATTTTGTAGTCACCAGGCAAGCCATCCTTCCCAGGTTCTTGACCGTCCATAGTTCTATATGTGTGCGGAAAATATAACTTCCACTTTCCATAACGCACTGCGAATAACTCATTAACTCGATAGTAAAAAAAATAAGCCTCTTGCGGACTTTCAGTTGTTTTACCGGTCAATAAACTCCACCCGCTTTTGCCATCAATTATTTCCTCAGGCAATTTAGAATTTGTTACCTCTGCGAGGGATGGCAAAATATCTATAGCCATTAGTGGCGCATCAATGACTATCCCTCTTTCAATCTCTTTCGGATACTTTATAATAAAAGGTTCTCGTTGTCCACCTTCCCATGCGGTTCCTTTACCTTCCCTAAATGGCAATGCACTACCTGAATGATTACCGTATGCCAACCAAGGTCCATTATCCGAAGTAAAGATTATTATCGTGTTCTCGGTCAAGCCATTTTTTTCTACGGACTTTATTATTTCACCAACCGACCAATCTAGCTCCATAATTACATCACCATAAAGACCTCTATTCGACTTTCCTTTAAACTTATCGGAAACAAAAAGAGGAACATGGGGCTGAGGGTGCGGAACATAAAGAAAAAACGGATTGTCTTTATTCCGTTCAATAAAATCAACACTGTGCTGGGTAATCAATGTTGTTAAGTTTGTCTGATCTGTAAGGGTGTCGATTACCTTTTCATTTTCATATAATGGTAATGGACCAAAATCAAAAACAGGGCCTTGCTGAGGATGTAATGGCCACATATCGTTCGAATAGGGTATTCCGAAATATTCGTCAAAACCTTGCTTAGTAGGCATAAACTTCTCCGCATCACCTAAATGCCACTTACCAAATATTGCTGTAGCATAACCCTTTTTTTTCAACATTTCTGCAAGGGTAGTCTCTTTCGGGTTGAGTCCAACCTTGCTATTTGGCATTAATGCATTGTGAATACCTATGCGATTGGGATAACAACCGGTAAGAATAGCCGCTCTTGAAGCAGAGCAAACCGCTTGAGCAGCGTAAAAATTTGTGAGTTTTGCTCCATCTTTAGCCATTTGGTCAAGATTGGGCGTCGAAATATCTTCCGCCCCAAATACACCCACATCATTGTAACCCTGATCATCGGTAAAAATTAATATAATATTCGGTGATGAAAAATGTTGCTTTATAGATTCTTGACTTTTACTATTTTGACAAAAAAATAGGGTTAGAAATAGGATATAAATAACTTTTGAACTCATAAAATGTGATTCTATTGAACAAATATGCAGATTCTACTTCATATACTAATGAATCAATGTAAAATTTCATAATTTCAAGATTAGAAATTCATCTCAATCACGATTACTTCATTAGCATCTTCTATGAAATATACATTGTTTTTAAGTCTTATTATCGCTTCTCATTTGCTTTTTAGTTGTAAACGGGAAAATACTACTCCCAAACCAGTAGATGTTGTTATTAACTCCATGTCAGATTCACTTCCAATGTTAACCCTTCCAGAAGATGCAGACCCAAAAGGTGAAGATTGGGCAGGAATTGACCTTGAACCGAAATCTCCAGTACTTCCACTTTATCCAGAAGAACAGGCTGCCAAGTTTTTATTGCCAGAAGGGTATCATATAGAACCCATTCTAACAGAGCCCCAAATTGAACAACCAGGCGCCATTTCTTTTGATGGAAACGGTAGAATGTATGTATTAGAACTAAGAACCTATATGTTATCAGCAGATTCTGATGGTACTTTAGACCCAAAAAGCAGAATCTCCAGATGGGAAGATAAAGACAATGATGGCATCTATGAAACAGGAACCGTATTTGTTGATAGTTTAATTTTTCCGCGGTTTGTATTACCATACGGTAAGGATTGTATTTTAACTATGGAATCAGACACCGACAATGTATATAAATATACAGATACCACTGGAGATGGTAAAGCCGATAAAAAAGAGTTTTTCACCAATAAATATGGCAGGTCTGGCAATGTGGAGCATCAACAGGCATTCATGTATTATGGAATGGATAATTGGCTCTACAGTACGGTAAATGCATTTAGAGTTAAAGAAACACCAAATGGCGTAATAAGGGAAAAAACAGGATATAACCGAGCACAATGGGGTGTTACGCATGATGATGATGGAAAGTTATGGTTTCAAGGTGGCGCTAGTGGTGTTCCATCTCATTTTCAATTTCCCATTCATTATGGCAATTACACGATAGAAAATGAACTTGCAGAAGGATTCAAAATACCCTATGGTGCCGCAGTTAAAATTGCAGACATGCAAGGAGGTATGGATCAAATAAGAGAGGCAGATGGATCATTGAACAGTGTCACCGGTTCAGCAGGCAACGATGTTTACCGTGGTGACCGGCTACCAGCCGATCTATATGGCCAGTATTTCTATGGCGAGCCTGTTGCGAGAATCGTAAGACAAATTAATCCTGTCGTATCTGAAGGTTTAACCACATTACACAATGCCTTTCAAGAAGAACAATCAGAATTTCTTCGTTCTACCGATCCTTTATTCAGACCGGTAGACATGACCACCGCTCCCGATGGCACATTATATATTACCGATATGTATCATGGTATTATTCAAGAAGGGCAGTGGGCACAAAAAGGCACCTATCTAAGAACCAAAATAGAACAATACCAATTGGACAAAGTTATAGGACTAGGTAGAATATGGCGTATTACCCATGAAAGTAAAGAACGTGACAAGACCCAACCCAAAATGTTCGATAAAACT
>TARA_R110002051_G_scaffold13808_7_pt1 | contig 18395 bp, 13 predicted proteins | sample TARA_R110002051 | Tara Oceans TARA_R110002051 (sample SAMEA4397023) | marine metagenome | biome: Polar Biome; feature: [MES] marine water layer (ENVO:01000295) within the mesopelagic zone...; material: water (ENVO:00002006), including particulate matter (ENVO:01000060) such as......
ATCACTTATCCGTTTGGATACCATTGCCCACCCGATGCTTACACTGTGGTTATAACTGCCTTTGCTTAGGGTTAATACTGGTTACCCGAAGCTAAATTTTCATAAAATCCTATTCTCAATATAAACAGTTTCAACATTAATTATAACAGTTCCTGGTGATGCTAAAGTCTATATAAACATGGAATATGTTGAAAAAATACCTTACTAGTACAAAGATTCAAAAATAGTAGGTAGTTCTAATACAATACGTGTAGAAAAAGAAGGATATGAAACTTACAACGATACATTCTCTAAAGACGAAAAAGTAGCCGTAGGTCCGTTAATTGGTGGAATATTTTTACTGGTTCCTTTCTTATGAATCATGAAATATGAAAAAGGACGTGCTTATGATTTAAGACCGGTTGAGACGGAGTAGTAATTCTTGATCTAATAATATAATTAAAAATAGGGACAACACTAAATAGTCGTCCCTATCTGCAACTAAACTAACGAACTCAAATAATATTATTTACATCTGAAATCAGATAAACTTTTTGGTTTTTAACTATTAATACGAAGAATAAAACGCAAACTAAAACAGTAAATATTCCACCTAAAATATAGGATAAAGTATTAGGTAGCTCAAAACCTTCTGGGGCAATTAAAATGTAAGTAGAACATACCATAGTCATGAATATGGAAGGAATAAGAGTAATCCAATAAAACTTTTTAACATAAGTTAAATAAGACGTAATTGTCCAAAGTACTACCGTTGCTAATGTTTGATTACTCCAAGCAAAATAACGCCAAATAATCCCAAAATCCACTTGCGTCAAAATAAATGCAACTATAAATAAAGGTATACTTAAGAGCAGTCTATTCTTAATTTTCGTTTGATCCGTTTTAAAAACATCAGCAAGTATCAAACGTGCCGACCTGAAAGCAGTATCTCCCGAAGTAATTGGTGCAGCTACAATTCCCAACAATGCCAATAGACCCCCAAATTTACCTAACATACTCATGGATATTTCATTAGCAGCCCAGGCAGCATTACTATTATTTGCAAGCATAGCGTCATTAAGTAAATCAACATTTCCAAAAAAGGTCATAGCTGCTGCTGCCCAAATTAATGCTACTATACCTTCTGTAATCATAGTGCCGTAAAAAATTTTTCTCCCAAGATTTTCATTTTTCATACACCTAGCCATTAAGGGAGATTGCGTTGCATGGAATCCTGATATTGCCCCGCACGCAATTGTCACAAAAAGAATTGGAAACAAAGGCGTTTCATCAGGATATTTAGTCATATTTCTTAGATTATCCGGTATCAATTCAGGTATATGATAATTTCCAAAAAAAAGTGCAAAAAGCAATCCAATTGCCATTAAAAGCATGGCTAATCCAAAAATTGGATATATTTTACTTATCATTTTATTGATTGGCAAGAGGGTAGAAAGAATATAATAAAGCAATATTATACCAACCCAAACCCATAAATTCCAAATATTTCCAGTCATTTCATCTATAATCTTGGCTGGTCCCATCAAAAAAACGGTCCCTACAAAAATTAATAGAATTATGGTGAAAAGCCTCATAAAATGTTTCATTTTAGGACCTAGGTAAACGCCAACAACTTCACTAATACTCAATCCATCATGTCTTAATGATAGCATTCCTGAAAAATAATCATGAACACCACCAGCGAATATGCTTCCTAGCACAATCCATAAAAAGGCTGATGGACCAAACATAGCTCCGGCAATAGCCCCAAATATTGGGCCCAATCCAGCTATGTTTAAAAATTGAATAAGAAAAATTCGCCATGTAGGAAGAGGTATATAATCCACCTCGTTTCTCAACCTTATTGCGGGTGTTTCTCGATCTTTATTGATACAAAAAACTCCTTCGACAAACTTTCCATAAATGAAGTAACCCAATATCAAAACTGCTATAGAAATAAGAAATGAAATCATCTAGTTATGTTATTATTCGATTATCTGTCCCTTAGATCCTAATACATTTTTTAGTTGATCATAGTCTACATTTTGAACTGCAATATTCTCATCTATTGCAATAACTGCTGCTGCTGCTGCTGATTGCCCCAAAATCATAAAAACAGGTTCCATTCTAATAGAGCCAAAAGCAATATGACTTGATGATACACATACAGGCACAAGTAAATTTTTACATTCATTTTTCTTTGGCACCAAAGAACCATAAGAAATAGTATATGGACCATTAGTTTCTACTCCTATATCTCCTTCATTTTGCACAAAACCATCTGGTTTCACATATCGTTGTGCATTGTGGGAATCCATGGTATATGAACCTAAACCTATTGGGTTGGGAGTCTTACTCTTTTTTAATAGTTCATTTTCTGTCATTACAAATTCACCTACCATCCGTCTTGCTTCTCGAACATAAATTTGATGCGGCCAATTACCATTATCAACAAATTCATCTTTAGCTAACCCCCATTTTTGCATTTCCAATTGAATATTTTTTGGAACTCTTGGATCATTTGCTACAAACCATAATAGTCCTTTTTGATATTGCTCATGTTCCTTTATAATTTCCTTCCTTCTTTCATAAGATGCTTCTGGATAGTCGTAATTCATCCCAATGTTATCGCTACTAAATGGACCATGATTATTAGTATCTGTTTTATGATTTGGTATTGCATCAAATTTACCGAACCACTCATCCCAACCTGATTCAAATACACGAGCCAGCAATTCATATTGCATTGGGTCGTAACCTTCAGGTTTTGGAAAAGGAACCCTATTAGCTTCATGATTGGTCATACAAGTACGAAAGCAATATGCTTGAATCTTGTTGTCCCCATCATGTTTTTTGCCTGGATCTTCACCTGATATTCTTGGTAATAATCCACTAGCAGCATCCCCAGGTATTTTGAATGGAGAGATATCAGATTCAAACCAATGTTTATGATGTAAAACTCCAGTTTGTACTCCATTCCATTCTTCCCCATATACATCTTGACCTTCCCTACCGACATGATAACTAACACCTGAAGCTGCCATTAAATCACCTTCATAAGTTGCATCTAAAAATACTTTAGCTGAATATGTTTTACCTGATAGGGTAGAAAATGATTTAATATTACCATTTTCAAGTACAACCCCTTTCTCTCTATCTAACCATTCATCCCTATCAACCCTTATATTATCTTCTTTAACTAAATCTTCAAATACATTTTCCGCTACGTGTGGCTCAAAAATCCACATTGTTCTATTTTCTCCATCCATAGCAGGTGTACCTTGACCAGTATTCCCGTATTCATTTTGAGGTTGCCATTTCCAAGCCTCATCCGTATCATAATGATTATAAACTCTTTGATAAAATTCCCTTGCTAGTCCTCCAATAACACTTTTATCTCCTGTATCAGTCCATCCTAACCCTCCGGAAGACAATCCTCCCAAATGCTTATCTGGTGATACCACAATAACAGATTTCCCTGAACGTTTTGCTTCTACTGCTGCCGATATTGCAGCTGAAGTTCCGCCATAAATGATAATATCTGCTGTAATTAGTTCTTTTACTTCTTTGGATTTTTCATCGCATGAATATAGGATAGATGTTGAAATCATCAACACCAACATATATAGTATAAACTGTCTATTATTTTTCATTCTTTTATTTTTAAATTATTTCCTAAACATTACTAATCTTCCGAAACCTTACCCGCAATTATACCAAGTAGCTCATTCTGCATTTCATTTGCCAAATCGGTATTACTATTGATTAAGTTATTTGATTCGGATGCATCCTCTAACAAATTATATAACTGTCCTTGTAGTTCACCATTATCTGGCGCTATAAATTTCCAATCCCCCTTTCGAAGTCCCATTTGATTTTTAGATGATTGAACAACTACAGATTTCCGAATATTTCTGTCCTTCCCCATAAAATTCAATGTTTGATCAAAACTATCTACTGCCGCATTATTTGGCAGGTCATACTCAATAATTGAGCTTAATGTTGCCATAACATCATTCAAGGCAAAAATTTTATTAGATTTGATACCTGAAGGAATTTTACTTGACCATTTTACTATAAAAGGCATTCGAACCCCACCTTCCCATATTGTCCATTTAGAACCTTTTAAATTACCATTGGGATGATGCTCATTAGAGTTTTGGGTTTTTATTTTTACATCTCCTAAATTATTATTTGGATTGGTATTGTCAATGTTTACGCCAGTCCTTTCAAATTGAGACCCATTGTCGCTAGCAAAAATTATAATCGTATTATCCGCTTGCTCTGACCTTTCGAGTGTGTCCAAAATTTCACCTATGTAACTATCTAATTCAGATACATAATCACCGTATGCACCAGCTTCTGTTGTCCCTATGAACTCATCGCTTACTGATAGTGGTATGTGAGGTACATATGGAGCAAAATATAAGAAAAATGGATTTTCATCTACTGATCTAAATCTCTGACTTAAGAAACCTATACTTTTCTTAGTGAGAAGCTTAAGGTATTCATTTGAAGGGATTATTTCGATATGTTCTTTACCTACTGCTGAATCGATATTATAAAAATCATGTTGTAATGCAGCTACAATAGTATTTCCATCCATAACCCAACATTCGCTAGCACAACTAAACCCGAACCAGTTTTCAAAACCCATATCCACAGGACCATTACTAATAGGCTTCCCTAAATCAATATTCTTACCATTATTATCTGTCTTAAATTCTCCATAACCAGTAGGTTTGAGTCCGTCCAATGTTGGAAATGTTGCCCCTAAATGCCATTTTCCAAATCCCGCAGTTGCATAACCTGCCTGTTGTAACATTTTAGGGAGAGTTAATTGACCATCATCAATCATTGAAGGTTCATAATTTGATAGAACGCCAGATTTTTTCCAACTCCTAAAAGGATACGTTCCAGTCATTAACGCATATCTAGATGGCGAACAAACCGAAACAGGGCAATAAGCATTTGTAAAACTTATGCCTTCAGATGCTAATTTATCCAAATTAGGAGTAGGTATAAGAGACTTTACATTGTAAGACCCTAAGTCTCCATAACCTAAATCATCTGCAAGAATTAAAATAATATTAGGTAAGGCTTTTGGTTTTTCTTTGTCTTTTACACAAGAAGAAACCAACAAAAAACCAACAAAAAATAAACTACTAAACAAATATTTACTAAATTTTAAATGTTTGTTTTTGTTCATGATATACTTAGATATTAAATTCATGATATTGATTATGAAAACATTCTCACTTTAATTTTTAATTTATTCTAGATGCTGTCCGTTCTTCAACAAAACTGATTTTAAATCCTTATAAGAAATATCTTGAACTGGTTTTTTTGAATCAATAGCCAAAGAAGCTGCTGTAGCAGCAGACTCACCTAAAACCATAAATACTGGCTCCATTCGTATAGAACCAAATGCAATATGAGTAGAGCTAACACAAACCGGTACTATTAAATTTTCGCATTCTTCTTTTTTGGGCACCAAAGATTTATAACTTATAGGATAGGGGTCAAATCCATGTGCTTCGACATTACCTTCATTTTGTACATAACCATTAGCATCAACATAACGCTGAATATTGTGCGAATCCATTCCATATGCTGCTAATCCTATTACATCTTCTGCTACTACTAAACCCTCACAATTATGTTGAGTCATCACGTAATCGCTAACCATACGTCTGGCTTCACGGATATAAAGCTGTTGTTGCCAACCATCCTCTCTTTCAAACTCGTCTTTTGCAGTACCCCATTTTGAAGCCTCATCTCTTACCTCACTTGGAATTCTAGGATGATTTGCCAAAGTCCACATTAAACCCATTTGATAATCCCTATGATCTTCTATAATTTGCTTCCTCTCATCATATGATGCTTCTGGATAATTATAATTTTTACCTATATAATCTGTGGAGAACCCATTTTTATTATTTGAATCAGTTTTGCGATTAGGCATACTTGAATTTATTAATGGTAGTATGTAACCACTATGATTATACATGTCACGTACCGACCCTTTGCGAGCTTCATAATTTCTAAATAAAAGTTCATAATCCAATTCGTCATAATTTGCAGGTTTCTTAAATGGAATACGATTATCTGGATGGTCCGTCAAACACATTCTAAAGCAATAGGCTTGTATCTTATCATCTCCTTCCCCTTCAAGACCAGGCTTCAGATTTACATTGGGCAGTAAACCACTGTTGGGATCGCCTTTTACAATATAAGGATCGACACCTGGTATAAAATTATGGTTTTGTCCATTTATTGAGACTAATCTGGTTAACGATAAGTTTATTTTATTCGCTTGTACACCATTTAGGGTTTCTCCAAATTCTTCATTGCTTTCACGACCAACAGCATAGCTAACTCCAGCCGAAGCTAGGAGGTCACCTTCATAAGTTGCATCAAGGAAGACTTTGCCGATAAATTTCTTTCCACTTTCCATAGTAATTGACAATATCTTCCCATCAATCTTATCTACACCTGAATCCCTATTTAATCGCTCATTATACATTACCTTAACCTTCTCTTTTTTCAACATATCATGATAAACAGACAATGCAGCTGAAGGCTCAAAAGTCCACATTGTAGGCTCACCCTTTTCTGTTCGTGTTTGACCGCCATCTATATATTCCGATCGTTTCTCCCATTTCCAATTACTGGAATCATCGTAATACTTTTTGATGTTTGCATAAAACTCTCTAGAAATTCCACCTATCGCCTGCTTGTTTCCTATATCCGTTTGCCCCAATCCTCCTGTTGTTAAACCCCCAAGTCTATTTGTTGGCTCAATCAATACTACTGACTTATCCATTCTACTAGATTGAATAGCTGCAGTTATACCTGCCGAAGTACCTCCATAAATAACTATATCATATTTTTTTGTTTGAGCATTCATACTTTGAAAAATTAATATGAGCGCAAAAAATCCTAATATTTTTTTCATATTCTTTAATATTTTTATTATTAAAATTTCTTATTGAAAATATCTATCAAATCTTGAAATTTGGATACGATGAACTTCATAGCCAATAATCAAGAAAAAGAAATATTCTTTAATATTGTTATCGATATTCTTATAGTAAAAACCTTATACTACATTAATAAGAAACTGAAAATTTATTATTTCCACTTGAAATAAAATTCATTTATAAATATATTCCAGAAAACTAGATTTCGTAAATTTCACCAGCGAACCTAATTATCGAATTATTTATAGAATACAGGTCTGAAATTCAGCCTGTATTCTCACATATTTATTTCTTAATATCCTGGATTCTGATCTGATTTGCTGATAGCAGGATTATTATTTATTTCGTCCTCAGGAATTGGCCATAAAAGACGTTCGTCTATTACATTTTTACCAGCAGCTGCAAAAGCTTCTTTTACAGTTCCTGTTCTTTTTAAGTCAAACCAACGTCTGCGTTCAGTAATAAACTCATAACCTCTCTCTTTCAAAATCGCACTCCTAAAATCGGCAGAATTCATTCCATAAGGATAGTCTATGGATGATGGCACATTAATATCAAAACCATAAGCTCTCCTCTTTATAATATTTAGCCTATCAGTTGCTAATGAGGAAGGACCTCCATTTGCCATACTGGAAGCTTCAGCATAAAATAAAAAAGCTTCAGTAAGTCGATAAATCGGAACACTATATACACTTTGACCTGAAGGGTTTGTTGTAAATTTTTTAAATAAAATAGGCGTCGTTTCAGGTAAGGAAACCCAATCCCCATCAGAATTTTGAATTTGTGTGTATAGATTAAAGTTTTTCCTCAAATCATCATCATCCCAGCTTTCACCAATAAATGAATTAGCATCAGGAAGCCATGCATATACACCTCCAGTTGAGTAGTTATATGGAATATTTGAAGCTCTATGTAAATAATTAGGGATTGTAGATTGTTTTGTTTCCGAATGATGCATTGACATAATGTCTTCGGTACTAGTGTCAACCGCAAATATTTGATAAAAATCATCAGAATCTTGAACCGTAACAAGATTAAATGGTCCATTTACTATAACATCCTCTGCCTTCTCAGCAGCTGCATCCCAATCTTCTATTGTTAAATAAACATGTGCTAAAAGCATTTTTGCAGCCCATTTAGATGCTCTCCCAGTTTGTCCTCCAACCTCTCCAAGGCCATCCTCTGCAGCTAAACCGTCCGCAATTATTAGTTCATAAACCTTATTAACATCTTCCCTTGGTGCTTCTACAGCGCTTAAATCTACACTTTCACTTGTCTTTATAGGTACTGCACCCCAGCCACGAACCAACTCAAAATAACATAAAGCTCGTAAAAAATGTGCTTCAGCTAATATCTGTTCTTTAGCATCTGCATCCATATCTTCGATATTTGGAACATTGTCTAATATGGCATTTGCTCTATTAATGGTATTATAGAAAGCTGACCAGTTAGTTGCACACCTTCCAACGTTTGTCTGATCTAATATTTGATTCCAAATTGTAATAGGTGCTTGAGAACCCCTTCCAAAAAGATAATCTCCATGCAACTCGGTCATTAAATAATTTGTGATTCCAAAAAAATCATTTTGCATACCAGCATAAGCTCCAGCCATAGCGGCTTGAGCATCCTCCTCATTATTATAGAAATTTGCTTTGGAAACAAAATCTTTTGGAACTTCTTCTAATGTCTTTTCACAAGCAGAGAGACATATGATTACTATTAATCCTAAAACTATATTTTTCATAATGTTATGTCTTTATTAATTAAAATCTAAATTTTAAACCAATGGCATAAATTTTGGCACTTGGATAACTACTTTGATCATGACCAAAACGTAGTCGATCCCCGACATTACTTGAATCTGAACCTCTTGTATTTGCTTCTGGGTCAATTCCTGTATAATTTGTAATTGTGAAGAGATTAGTGCCCGAAATATATAACTGTGCCATATCAAATCCATTGAGTCCAATTTCAGAAACAGGAAAATTATAAGCTAATCTCATTGACTTTACACGTAAATAGCTCGCATCTTCAATAAATCTATCCGAAACCGTTATTTGGGTAGCACTGCTAATTTTTGGATATTTAGCATTTGGATCTGGATTTTCAGCTGTCCAATAGTTTCCAATTATATCCTTAAATTGATTATTACCCCGTTGAAAAGAATTTAAATGTGTTCCATTGGTTGCATTAAATAATTCATTTCCTTGAACACCTTCCAGCATCACATTTAATTCAACACCTTTAAAACTGAAATTTGATGTAATTCCATAGATGAAATCTGGATTGTAACTACCTAATATTACACGGTCAAATGTATTTATAACTCCATCCGCAACCCCATCTTTACCGCTAACATCTTGATATTTGATGAATCCATTTTCATCCAAACCATCTTCAAGCAATCCATAAAAAGCACCTAATGGTTCACCAACACGTGCTATATTAGCACTAGGCCAAACCGCTCCTTCTGCAGAACCAAATACATCACTATCCCCTGCAAGTTCAATAACCTTATTTTTATTAGCAGAAATTTGAGCCGAAACATCCCATTTAAAGTCATTTCTTAGTAAATCAGCATCAACACTAAACTCAATTCCTGAGTTTTGTATTTCTCCTAAATTTCGTAAAATCGACCCAAAACCAACACTCGGAGGAAGAGGTACAGACGCAAGTAAATCCTTGGTATTCTTTTTATAATAATCAAATACAAATCTTAATCGATTATTATATAAATTAAGATCAAACCCAACGTCTAATTGTCCTGTGGTCTCCCATTTCAACTCACTATTAGCGATTCCAGTAGGATAAAAGCCAATAACATCAGTTTGATTTTCATATATATATTTAATTGGATTTAATCTATCTAAAGATTGATAGGGATTTAAAGCTGTATTTCCTGTAATACCATAACTAGCTCGTAATTTTAAATTTGATATAGTTTCACTATCCGAAAGAAAAGCTTCATCTGATATGCGCCAAGCTAATGCTGCTGACGGAAAATATCCCCATTTATTGTCTGCCCCAAATCTAGAAGACCCATCTGCTCTTAAGCTTGCAGTCAACATATATTTACCATCATAATTATAATTTACTCTAGTTAAAAATGAGGCAAGAGTCCACTCAGAATAACTAGAACTTGGATTTCCAATTGTCTCAGCAGCGCCAAGGTTGAAGTTTTCTGTTATATTATTAGAAAATCCACTAACACTCATATAAGAACCACGGTCTATATTAGTTTGATAAGTAGCACCTCCAATAATGTTTAAACTGTGTTTTTCATTAAATGCCCTAGAATATGTTAATACATTTTCAGTAAGAAATGAATTTGAATATGAATTTCCCTCAGAAGCTGACCCCCTATCATTTTCATAAATTATAGGTACAAAAGTTTCGCTTTGAGCATTACGATATTGTAATCCCAATAATGTTCTAAAAGAAAGATTAGAGGTTAGTTCAACATCAAATGTTGTATTGGCTAAAACACTATTTGAAAAATCCCGGTCTTTGTAAAATGTATTTAATAATGGATTTCTCATATCTGCAGAACCAAAATTATATACTTGTTCAATTTGAGTGGGAAGCCCATCCTCATTATAAAGAGGCAGGGTTGGAGGCGCAGAAGCTGCTGCAGAAAGCATAGATGTTCCTCTATTTCCGTTATCAACATTTACTGAATTTATCTCATTCCTTGATAACTGAACATTTACGCCCATCTTCAACCAACTCTTTAACTCTTGATCCAAATTAACCCTTACTGAACCTCTAGTAACTCCTGAATTCTCTATTATTCCATCTTGATCATAATAATTACCAGAGATAGAATATCTACCTTTATCTGAACTTCCTGAAAAAGTAATTGTATGATTTTGTACAGGAGATGTTCTAAAAATAGCATCCCACCAATCCGTACCAGGATTCTCGACTTCGGAAACATTAAAAGCTGGTGCTAAACCTTCATTTTTCAACCATTCATTAGCAATAGTTGCATATTCTTTAGCATCAAGTAATTCATATTTATTAATAGCCTGTTGCATTCCAAAAAAACTATTAATTTCAACTTTACTTTCTTGACCTTTCTTACCTCTTTTTGAAGTTATTATAACTACACCATTAGCTCCTCTAGATCCATAAATTGCAGTTGCTGAAGCGTCTTTTAAAATATCTACTGATTCTATATCTGCAGGATTAAGAAAATCTATACCCCCGGTAACAGGAAATCCATCTACTACATATAATGGTTGATTATCTCCAATTAAAGAATTCCCCCCTCTTATACGTACTTCTATTCTAGAACCAGGAGTTCCTGAGTTTTGAGAAACTCTTACCCCTGAAGCACCAACCTTAAGAGCCTGTTCCATATTATAAACCGGAACTGATTCAAGTGTCTCACTTTTCACCTGAGACACCGACCCTGTTAAATCAGCTTTTTTCATTGTGCCGTAACCAACCACAACAACTTCTTCCAAACCTGCTGCACTTTCTTCTAATATAATATTAATATTTACTTGTCCGTCTACAGGGACTTCCTTTGTAGCAAAACCCAAATATGAAATAACTAGAATTGCATTTTGGTCAGATAAAAGAATAGAAAAATTACCATCAAAATCAGCTGTAACTCCATTTGTTGTGCCTTTTTCTACTATACTAGCACCAGTTAAAGGTTGTCCATTTATATCAGATATATTGCCTTCAATTCCGCTTTGTTTAACTTTTTCTTTGAATTTCCGGAATTGAATCTTACTGTTTTCATTGTACTCAATCTTTCTTAATAATACTTTACGATTATCAATTTCATAAGAAACAGCATCTTCCTCAAAAAGAAGTTTTAATACTGTCTGAATTGAAGCTTTATCTGTTTTTATAGAAACTTTTCTATTTAAATCTACAGATTTAGTATTGAAAAGAAATTTAAATTCTGTAGTAGTCTCTATTTCATCAATAACTTCCCTTACTGTTACATTTTCTTTATTTAAAGAAATTTTCGCCTTTTGAGAATATGATGAATTCGCTAGCATTGTAAAACTTATAGTCATAAAAAATAGAAGTGATAACTTCATTTTCACGTGGTATTTTACATGCCAAGATAAAAATATCATTGGCTTTGGTTGTTTTTTCATAATTTTGAATGTTTAATTGTGGTTACTCGTTCAGTAGAAATCACTTATTACTAATCGGGAAATGTTAGCGCATTTTCCGATTTTTTTAAAAGAATTAAGCGATAATTCAATAGATTTTTATTTACATATTTTCATAGGCGATTCTTTGTTAATTTATAATGATTTTATTTTCTATTATTTCAAATTCAATTTGATAAACTTTATTAAAATAATTAAAAACTTGCTCAATAGTTTCATGTTCGGTTTCAACTGTCGCATTAAACTTTTCTTTGGCGAGGTTTTCATTATTATTTATAATCACAACATTATAGCTACGTTCTAATTTGTGGATTATATTTTCGAAAGTTATATCTCTAAATACAAGGTTTCCATCCATCCATGAGGTGTACAAAGATGTATTTACCTTATGGTTTTCAATATTTTTATCAAGTTTATTAAAAACCCCCTTAAAGCCTGGCTTTAAAAAAACTTCAGTATTTTCAATATTAAACTCATTACCAGATAAACTAACAGAACCCTCAACTAGCACTACTTCAGATTCATCATCTTCGATATAATTGGATACATTAAACTTAGTACCATATACTTTTATATCTAAATCTTGAACATTCACAATAAATTGTCTTTGTTTATCATGACTAACATCAAAGTAAGCCTCTCCGTTTAAAAAAACTTTTCTAGGTTTATCCTTTATAAAATCTATTGGATATGTAATTGAGCTTCCTGAATTAAGTTGAACTTTTGTACCATCTGAAAGTACAATACTAAACTTTTTCCCATTTGGAATACTAAGTGTATTAAATTCAGACTTATTATTATTCCTAGACTTATCATATATTAATTGATTGTCTTTTTTATCTCCAACTACATTTCCATTGACATCAAGTATTTGAGAAGAGCCATCCTCTTTTATAATTTGTTTTTCACCGTTACCAAGTTCTAAGGTTATTACATCTTCCCTAGGGGTGACTACATCTAGACTACTCGTATTATTAAAATTATTTTTCAATATATATCCAAGTCCCAAAAATATAATTGCTATAGCAGCATATTTCAATACATATAAAAATCTAATCTTTATACCGTATTGTTTTTCCTTTTTAATTTCTTTAATGAGCTCTTTTTTGACTTTGTCAAATTCAGGATTATTCATAGCTAGATTTATTGCAAAATTGATTTTAACATATGATTTAAAAATCCTTTGATTATTTTCATCAAATAACCAACTATTCAAAATATCTAAATCCTCAACATTTGCTGACTGAGTAAAATATTTTATAATCCGATTTTCAATATCTTTTGAAATCATTTGACGTTTCTTCTTTTAATTAATACAAGTCAAATTTGCAATACCCTAACTTTTTTTTGATATTTTTTTCATAATCATATAATTTTTACCGTTTATTTGTTAAATAATCATTTATTATGGAAGCTGAAGAAAATAGAAGATTAATTGGAAAATTAATTTCTGGGGAGGAAAAAGCCTATATTTTTCTTTTAGAAAAGTATCATAGACAACTAAATGCATATGCTGTCACCTTAACTCACGACCAATCATCAGCTCAAGATATCGTGCAAAATGTTTTTTTAAAAACATGGAAATCAAGGAAAAAGCTTAATCCAGAATTCTCAATACGCAATTTCCTTTATAAATGTGTTTACAATGAATTCTTAAATACTTATCAAAAAAATAAAGCTGTTGTCTTATTGAATAAAAAATATATTGAATATTCTCATGAAGTAGCTGTTGAAATGGATGACAATATGATGAGTAGAATGATGGAAATTGTAAATAGAGAAATAACAAAATTACCTCCGAAATGCCAAAAGGTTTTTGTTTTAAGCAAAAAAGAAGGGTTATCCAATAGTGAAATCGCAAACTATTTAGACATATCTATTAAAACTGTTGAAGCGCAAATAACCAAGGCATTTAGAATATTAAAGAATGAATTAGGTGATAAATATGAAACAATTTTGATGATTATATTTTTAAATATTTCAGGGAAATTAAGGGCTAATAATTAGTTCGATATCATAATAACCCGAAGAATGCTAATTTCCGTGCATTTTCCGGGACTTATTGTACCTCAAATTATGTTAGACCCCATTTTATAAGGGTTTATAATTCCTGCATTGGGAAGTAAATAAGTTGATTTTCTAATTTCATTTGTATTCATTTAGTTTCAATTAGTTTCATTTAATTGATTATCAAAAAGTTATTGAAAAATATTTCTTTTCTTCGTTTCTTTTAATAGCCTATTATCATAAATTTATTTCACCTAATTTTCACCTCGCTAAGTTTTTTAGTCTTCAAGGTGAAAAAATTTCACCTCGATATGAAAATAAATCCCAAAAGCAAAAAGATTAAAAATGGAAAGTAAGTCTCTTTATTGAATTCTATAAGGGACATTACATTGACAAAAACGGTGTAAATAAATATGACCGTGATTTTGAATATTTGAAGCTTTATCCTTTAGAAAATCCAAGCACATCTGAAGAAAAGCGTAATAATATAGAAATATATGATCTAGCTGAAAAAATCCTTTCTATTCGTAAAGCGGAATTTTATCAAGGCAAGTTCATATTGAGAAATGATAAAAAAGGTCAAATTACCTTTATGGACTATTACAAAAGACTTAAAGAAGAACGCTTTGAAACCAAGGCCAATTATGGGAATTGAGATTCAGCCCAAAAACACATTGAAAAGTATTGTCCTCCACGCAAACAGCTCAAAGATATTGATGTTGATTTCGTGAAGGGATTTAAGCGATACCTCAACACCAAAGCCAAAACTAAAAGTGACACTCCCCTATCCCAAAATTCTAAATATACCTACTTCAACAAATTCAAAGCGGCTTTGCGAGAGGCATATACCGAAAACTATCTGGAAGATAATGTGCTTAAATCGGTCAAGGGCTTTGAGCAAGCCGAATCGGCCCGTGAGTATTTGACCTATTCTGAATAACAATCTTTAACACAGGGGGAATGCAAATATCCCGTATTAAACAATGCTTTCCTATTAAGTTGCCTCACAGGATTGCGATGGAGTGATATAGATAAATTGAGATGGTCTGAGTTTCGAGATGAGGACACAGGTTCACGAATTATATTTAGGCAAAAGAAAACCGACGGTCTTGAATACCTATATGTCTCTGATCAGTCTCGGACCTTAAAGGATTTACAACAAAAACCGGGCAGGATCCACGCGCAAAGTTTTGAGGTAAGATTTGGGGAAATCGAATAGAAAAAGCGGAAATAGAATTTAAATATGTCCATATTTGCTATATATAGATGAATAATGTATCTTTACCTCTATAAAAAAGAATAAAATGAACATCAGTTTCACAAAAACACAAGAAGAGTATATCTCGAAACAGGTTAAATCTGGGGAATACCAAAACAACAGCGAGGTTATCCGCGATGCGCTTCGATTACATCAAATATATCGCGATAAGGTTATTGCGGATTTAAGGGCAGAGATTGAAAAAGGCTTAAATAGTGGCATTAGTACAAGGTCAGTAAAAGACATTATCGAAGCCAAACGCAAATCTAGAAAAACCGCTTAATGGCAAGCGACACTCTTAAATCCTTTTTGTTATCCAATGATGCCGATGCGGATTTAGATGAAATCTTTGACTATACAGAAGTTAAACATGGTTTTAATCAAGCTGTGAAATACTTATCAGATTTGGATAATTTGTTTGAGCAGTTGGTCAAAAATCCTAATCTCGGAAAAGAGCGAAAAGAAATAAAGGGAGGTATTCATAGTATTGTCGAACATGAGCACATTATCTTTTATGAAATACATAAAGATTATATCTTGATTGCAAGGGTATTACATGGTAGAAGGGATATCCCTAAATTTATCAAATGACCAAGTTGAAAGTATTTGTTAAGAAAACAATCTCTCGAAAACAATACCTAGCTGCAAACCGTCGTTTAGAAGAATTAATTAATCTAGTTGATGATAATACACCTATGGATAGTCCATTGGGTAAAGAATTTCTAATAGTTTCAGATATAGTTGAAGAATACGAGAGCATTCATTATCCCATGGAAGACCCAAAATAATTATCTTGGCAAGCATTATCCCACCAAAGGAAACCAAAAGGTTTCATCTATTTTCCACCCCGAACGCCCCTACCCCAATGTTTATGGGAAAAAGAAAATACTGCATTGTGAAATAAATAAGACGTAAACATTTTTTACAATATCCTTCAAAAGTCAAATTGTCCATAACTAGCACTAAACATGCAATTAGCCTATTAAAAAAATCTTAAACCAATAATTAAGTTTACTACATATATAATCAGCATAATAAAACATCATATTTAATAAAAAGACATCCGCTATCATGAAAATGGGTTAAAGAACTTAAGCTCTATAACCCATTTAATAATAAAATACTTTATTATTGATACTACAACCCAAACTTAAGTATTAACTCGTGCGTGCCTTTATTATAGCTACCTATTGTAGTGGTATTAAACTCGTATGCATACCCAAAATTGATGGCATTGTCCAATAGACCAATAGACGTAAAAATCGCCACGCTCTCATCAATTCTGTAGTTGGCACCAAGTTCAAATTTATCATCATAGATAAGAGAACCAGTTAGGTCTATGGATAGTGGTACCCCGCTAACAAACCGGCTTAAAACGGACGGGCGTAATTGCACACGATTTGATAATTCAAAATTATAGCCACCTCCTGTAAAAACTACAAGGTCATCACTTGCGGCTACTGGGTTGGCTCCATCTTTTTCGTATCGGTCATTGGACAGTACACCAGGTGCCGAAAGTGTGATATAATATTTTTCTGCCTTCAGATAAAAGCCCAGTCCAATATTAGGATTAAAACGGCTTACATCTCCTACAAAAAGAGGGTCGTTCATAATACCAGTTTCGCTCAAGTTTACGTTAAGAAATGTGCCACCAGCCTTTAAGCCTGCAAAGAGGTTAAGCGTCTCTGAGAGCCGTAGCTTATAACTGAAATCGGCATAAAGATGAGTTTCACGCAGAACGAACACCTTATCATTTACAATACTGATACCGGCACCTACATTGTTACCGAGAGGGGTATTTAGGTTAAAGGCCTGCGTCTCTGGGCCTCCCTCTACTCCAGACCATTGGCTACGTACACCCATAAGGACATCAAAAGTACCATTAGTCCCTGCATAGGCTGGGTTAATTATACTCATATTATACCGGTAAAGGCTAAAGTGTGGATCTTGTTGTGCAAGGCTGCTTGCCGATATAAAAAGGGTAATATAAATTAAATAGAATAGTTTATTCTTCATGTTGTCTTTTTGTTTGGAATTACATTAATTGATTGTGGATTCTAATAGTTGATATAGATCCACCCTGATAATGACCCCACCTCTTGTGACCCTGTATCAATTACATAGTAGTATGCTCCGCTTGGCAATTTGCTAGACCCTCCGATTACACGTTTCCCGTTTGAGATTCCATCCCAGTTGTTTTGGTACTCTTTGGCAGTAAATACTTCATTTCCAACACGGTTATACAGATGTATTGTATGTTTCGGAAATTCCTGTAGATTATTTATAACCCAAGTATCATTAATACCATCACCATTGGGTGAAAAGCCCTTAGGCACGTTTATGGTAATTTTTGATTTTTCTTCTATTGCGACTTTAGTATCGACTACATTTATAGTTCTTGTTACTTCTGAGGCATTATTTCCTAATGCATCTATAGCACTGTAAATAATGGTATAAGTACCTATCGCATCTTCAAAGGCACTGCTATCTATGATAATAGATGAACCATCATCCGTTGTAGCTCCTAGTTCTGTATAACCTGAGCCTAGTTCTATCGTCTGTGGATTAACTCCTATTAAAGTTATTACAGGTGCGGTGGTATCTACTACATTTACTATTCTTGTTACTTCGGTTGCAGCATTTCCTGAGGCATTGGTTGCATTATAAGTAATGTTATAAGTACCTAAAACATCTACGAAACCACTGGCATCTATAATTACTGTAGAGTCATCATCCGTTGTGGCACCTAATTCTGTGTAACCTGAGCCTAGTTCTATCGTCTGTGGATTAACTCCTGTTAAAGTAATTACCGGTGCTGACGTTTCAACCACGTTTACCGTTCTTGTTACTTCTATTGCATTATTTCCTGAAGCATCCGTAGCATTATAGGTAATGCTATAATTCCCTAGGGCATCTACAAAAGCACTGGCGTCTATAATTACTGATGAACCATCATTAGTCGATGCTCCTAATTCAGAATAGCCAGCTCCTTGCTCAATAGTCTGTGGGTCATCTCCTGTTAATGTAATT
>TARA_R110002051_G_scaffold40635_6_pt1 | contig 18385 bp, 15 predicted proteins | sample TARA_R110002051 | Tara Oceans TARA_R110002051 (sample SAMEA4397023) | marine metagenome | biome: Polar Biome; feature: [MES] marine water layer (ENVO:01000295) within the mesopelagic zone...; material: water (ENVO:00002006), including particulate matter (ENVO:01000060) such as......
TGGTGGACGAATAGGTTACAAAGATGGAACAGATGATGAAGCTTTTGAAGAATTAGATAACATTAGAGAGTTGGTACATACACTTATGAAAGAAGAAGATATTAGTGAATCAGAAGCATACGAAAAAGTTATTAAAAAATTATATGCTAAAGGTGGTAGAGTAAATAGAGCATTTGGTACACCTAAAAACGAAACAATGTTTGAAGAATTAAATGTAGACACTATCTACAGACCTGATGATAAACCACCTGTATTAGAAGAAACGTTAGAAGAGGATAAAATGGTTTCTTTAAATAATAGTAGGTTAACACAGTTAATGCTAGCTCTTGAAGAAGCTGAAGCAAATGAAGACCTAGATATGATCATGCAAATTAAATTTGACATAGATAAAGAAATGAAAAAATACGCTAAAGGTGGAAGAGTAAATAGAATGTTTGGTTCACCTGAAAAAGGTGAAGGTATTACAACTATAGATGTTGATATGGAAATGGAAGAAGAGCCAAAGAATGATAAAATGGCTTATAGTCCAGGTGATATTACAGGTGCTGCAAAAACTTTTTTATTTAGAAGATTAGCTGCTCAAGGTGGATCAGATAGAACATACACTATGGGTGAATTAAATAATATATTAAAAAAACCAGATTTATTTCCTGAAGACATTGCTATATTTAAAGCTATATTATCTGCAAATGGTTTTAAAGGTTATGCTGATGGTGGCAGAATAGGGTTTGAAATAGGTGGACTAGGTGCATTAGGTGGTGCTATGGAAAAAGAATCAGAATATATAACTAAAAAATCAAATACAAGTGAAACTGATACAATAAACAGAATTTATGAAGAACAAGGTAATGATGGATTACAAGCTTATCTAGAACGAAACCCAGATTTAAAAGATAAATATGTAATAGTTGAAAGCTATGGAGGTGGACTTTCAATAATGGAAAATAAATTACATCCCGATTTTTTAGATACGAGTAATATAATCATGCTTACAGGCGATGGTGAAGGTAACATGATAGAAATGAAATCAGATAAAGTTGAAGAAAAAGCTAAAGGTGGTATCATGGGAATGGAAGTTCCTGTAAGAAAAAATCAGGGTGGTGTCAGTGAATTAGATTATAGAGATACTGGTGGGTTTGTACCTATTGGTGTTAAAGAAAGAGCTGATGATGTTCCTGCGATGTTAAGTAAAAATGAATTTGTATTTACAGCAGATGCTGTAAGAAATGCTGGTGACGGCAATATTAATAAAGGTGCACAGAAAATGTACAACATGATGAAAAATTTAGAAAACGGAGGAGCATTAGCATAATGGCTGAGAATACTACAATTAACCGACCCGCACCCTATTTAGAAGCTGCAGGTGAAACATTATTAGACCTTACTACCAAGCTTACAGGTCAACCGGTTGATACTACAAAATTTGCACCTTCGGTTGCAAATCAAAATGTATTATCACAACAAGCACAACAACAAGCTGCATCACAAGCAGGACTTGGTACTTTAACTTTTGGACCCCAAGGACAAGTTAGTGGAGTAGGTGCAGGTACAGGAGTTGCAGGTTATCAACCTTTCTTAGATCAAGCAGCACAATATTCAGGGCCACAAGGCTATCAAGGTTTCATGTCACCTTATCAACAAGATATTATTGACACATCCTTAGCAGAGTTTGACAAACAAAGATCTATTCAACAAAATCAAATTTCACAAAACGCAGTAACTGCCGGAGCTTTTGGTGGAGCTAGACAAGGTGTACAAGAAGCAGAATTTGGTGCACAAACTTTACAAGATAGAGCTCTATTACAAGCTCAAATGTTAGGTCAAGGATTTGCACAATCTAATCAATTAGCTAATCAAGCTTTTGATCAACAAAAAGGTTTAGCATCATTACAACCATCACTAGCACAAGCTAACATTCAACAATTAGGTGGCGCAGGTACCAGTGATCTTGGTTACCAACAAGCATTACTAGATGCGTCTGCACAAGGTAACCAACTAAGTGCATACGAACCATACAACAGATTACAATTCTTAAGTTCTATAACTGGTGGATTGTTATCAGGACAACCACAAGCTTACATGTCAACTACATCAGGAGCAGGTGGAGCAGGTGGAGCAGGACCATTAAGCACGGCACTTGGAACAGCAGCTAGTGTATATGGTCTAGGAAGTTTATTCGGTAAATAATGTATAACGTATTTAAAAGACCAATGTTTAGAAAAGGCGGCAGTACTCAGGGACAGGGTATTATGTCTCATGTAGAACCTAGAGTTCAAGCCAACAGCGGTTACTTTGGTCAAACACCTATTTATCCACAACCTTTTTCTACTATGAACGCAAATGCTGCTATGGGTATGGGTGATGGTAGAGTTCAAATGATGAAAAGTTTTCCCATGAATGCACAGTCTATGGGAGCTAATAGCAATTTTAGACCTGAAATAGATTACGGAAGCAGTGCTCCCTCTAAGTTTGATGTAAATGCAGTAGAAGACATTAACACTACAGATGAATTTATAACTATTAAAGCTGGTCGTAATCAATCAGAAACTACAATAAGAAACCCAAATTATAGACCACCAGGAGAATATAAAACTGTAAATAGAAGAGGACAACCAGTAAGAGTATTTGTTCCTTATGATGATGAAACAATTGAATCAATGAAAGTTTCTGAAACAGGAAACAACTATAAAGCAGAACAAGATATGCAAAGTATAATAGCTGACGCAGAAAAAAATTTTGTTGCAGATAAAGCTAATAAAAATTTATTGATGGAGAAAGAAAAAATTACTATTGGTGATAATGACGGTAAACTTACTCTCGATATTATGGAAGAAGTTGAAGGGGAAAAGAAAATTTTAAATAAATTATTAAAAAATGATAAATTTACTAGAGGGGAGAATGCGTTAATTATAGCCCAAGCTTTAAATACTCCTGGTGGTATTAATGAAAAAATTGCTGCAGCAACTAAAGCAGCACTACCAGTTGCAAGATCAAGAGCTAAAGAAGATAAAGCAGTTACATTAGCGGCATACAAATATGCTAAAGATAAAGAGAAAACTTTAGAGGCAGCAAGAATAAAAGCTGATACTCCAAGTGCTAGTCAAAAAGGTATAAATGAACAAATAAACCAAGCTTTTAAATTTCATAAAAAAGATAAAGGCACCGATGCAATGAGTATGGAAGATTTTAGAATGGACTGGTATAGAAAAAATGCTACTCCTGGTGTTGATCAACAAACAAACATTGCTATTTTAAAATCATATGGTAAATCAATTGAAACTACTTTAGAAGAATTAAGAGAAAACAAAATTAATCTTCAAAAAGAACAAGCTAAAGGTAAAAAAGCTAAAGAAAGTATGATAAAACTATATACTGATGGTTATCAAAATGCTTTAGGAAAAATAAATTATTTCAAAAGTAACCCTGCGTTTGAAGGATCTGCTTTCGACAAAATGTTTATAAGTATTATGGGACAAGCAGTTAAAGATGGTGGAAGAATTGGTTATGCTTTAGGAACTAAACCTGAGATGATGTCACAAAATTTTACAGAAGTAAGTCAAACTCCTAAAGGAATTGAGGAAGTTAGTGCTACTGAAGTAGATACAGCAGGAGCTATAACTGCAGAAAAACCTGTAATTAATTTAGATTATGCTACTTTAAGAAAAAGATTACCCCCTGAAATAAATGATCAAGTGGTGGCATTACTTGCAAGTAGTGAAAAAGCATTACAAGATTTTGCTTACATACAAACGCAATCCGATGTTGAAAGGTTTAATGTAACATACGGGGTTAACTTGGTTATACCTCCGCAAACACAACAAGCTTAGGAGGAACTATGGCTCTTAATTGGAGCGACAATCCAGATGTAGAAGTTGCACAAGGTAATGAAGTTGGTTTTACTGACTATCTTACAGACGTTCCTATTGGTGCAGTAAAAGGTGTAAGTGCTTTAGTTCAAGGTTTACTACAATTAGGTGCAATGCCTGTTGACTACGCTTTTGATACAAATATTCTTGGAGGAATTGAAAAAGCTTTTGATGCTATAACTCCTGACACTAAAACAGTTGTCGGAGATGTTACTTCTGTATTGGTACAATTTGGTATACCCTATGGTGCAGCTTTAAAAATAGCTGGAGGTATGAGTAAACTAAAAGGTGTTTCTCAAATGACACCTTTAGCAAGTATTACAACTAGATCCGGGACAATAAGCAGATTAGGGCAAACAGCAGAGCTTGCAAAAAGAGCAGGTTACTTTGGAGGTATTGGTGCAGTTACCGATTTTGCTGTATCCACTCCAGAAAAACTAGGTACTCTGTCTGATTTTACAGGGCTCACGGAACAAACAGATTTTGAAGGATTAGAAGGTAGAGACAGAGCTCTTGAAACTATAAAAGGTAAATTAAAATTTGGTGCAGAGGGTGCTGTAATTGGTGGTGGTATAACTTTATTAGGACCTGGTTTAAGTGTAGGGGCTAAGTATGGTTTAATACCTACATTAGAAGTTACTGGTAAAGTTTTAGGAACGGTAGGTAATGTAATTAATGTACCTATTAGTGCTGCCATGAATCGTCTTACAGGAAATATTATTAAACCCGGGCAAACAAAAAATATAGTAAAAGAAATAGATCCTAAAACAGGACAACCTATTATGGAAGAAGTAGCTGCTGATGGAGTTAATGCATTAGGAGCAGCAATTGCAAAAGGTGGAGCTTTAGTAGATGAAGGTTTAGCTAAAATTGGAGCTAAAAAGATTGATCCTGTTACAGGAAAATATGTAGATGTTGATTGGTTAGAGACACCTTTAAATCCTACTTTTTTAGACGACGTAAGAAAAAGATTTCAACAAGGAGTTAATTTATTTAAAACTAATAGAGGTTTAACTGCAGAAGTAAGACAAAAACAAATACAAGAGTCTTCAGCTTTAGCAAAAGAAGAAGCGGTAGTTAAAAGATTTGGTATAGATTTACAAACTAAAGCAGAACAAATTGTTGATAATTTTAAAGTTGTATTTTTTAGAGACAAAGAATCTACTTTAAGACTAGATCAATTAAATAATAAAATTATTGACATTATAAATATTCCAAGAAAAATTATTTCTAAAGATAAAAAAAGTGGGACAGTAGCAGAGTTTGGTTCAGGTCCAGCTAATGCTAAAGAATATAAAAGATTATTAAGTGAACTTCCTAAAGAACTAAGGGAACCTGTTATAAAATTTAAAAAGGTAGTGGATAAAGCAGACGCTAGATACACTAGATCTATTTTAAACCAAGAGGGTGGAATTACTGAAAACATTGCTCTTGATTTTGGTATGTACATGAAACGTAGATTTGCTTCATTTCAAAATAAAGACTTTAAATTTAATCCATTGTTAGAAAAAGAAGTAGTTAATTTTTGGAAAGGAAGAGTTAAAGATAATGCAAATGTAATGAATGCTATTAATACTAGAGCAGCTAAAGAAATTGATGAAGGTATTAAATCAGGTAAAATTGCACAAGCAGATAGAGCAGCAGAACTTAATAAAAGAGTAGATACTTTGATAGAAGAAAACGCTAAAAGTGGTGTTTTAAATTTTAAAAAAGATGTAATTAAAGTAAGAGGAAATTTAGAACAAACATTTAGAAACATTGGCGGAGCATTAGGGTTAGAGAAAAAAACAGCTAGCGGATCATATAAAGTATCTGACATGCCTGAAGTAATGACTAAATGGTTATCTATTGAAGAAGGTAGAACTATAAAAGAATTAGCAAAAAAAGGAATTAAAGTTGATAAGGACGTTATAACAAATAGAAGTGCAGCATTATCGGGTCTAGATGTAGTAATGGCTCAAGCAAATCAAATATATTCAAGAAGAGCCTTTGATGGAATATTAGATGCAGGTTTAAATACTGCAGCAAATCCAACAGGTAAAATTTATACTAAACAAAGACTAGATGAATTGTCTTTAAATAACCCAGGTAGTCAAGAAGTAAGAAGAGAGTTTACAGGTTTATCAGCTATACCAGGTCAAGCACCTAAACTATTTGGTGATGTTATGCCAGAATATGTAAGTCGTAGTAAAATATTTGATGCAGCCGGAGAAGGTTCTGAGTATTACGCAAAATCTGAATTAGTTAATGCATTGGTTGGCGCAAAAGAAATAAGCTCTAGTCTATATAGTATTCCCTTATACAAACAAGTAATGGCCCTAAAAGCAGCAGGTCAAGTATCTAAAACAATTTTATCTCCGATGACACAAATAAGAAACTTTACTACAGCTTCAATGTTTCCATTAGCTAGTGGATTAATTGGTGGTCGAATAGGTTTTAAAGATGCTTGGAGATTTACAGGAGAAGACATTTTTTATGGAACAAAAAACGATGCTGAGAAAATAGCTAGAATAGAAGATTACATTTACAGAGGAGTAGTTGATCAAAACATAAATGTACAAGAAATGAAAAGAGTTTTAGAATCAGCTAAAGACGGAGCCATAACTTTTAATAAAATGATGAACAGTAAAGTTATGCAAAAACTTACTGATGTTTATCAAGGAGCAGATAACTATTGGAAAATATATGCAGATAATTTTTATCAAAGTGCGTTTGATACAGCTTGGGGTAGTGCAGCTTCTATAGCTAAAATGGTAGATGATCCTGCCTATATGGCAGCTAATCCTAAATCTGGTTTTAAAAATAAAGCGGAAGCTGATTTCTTTAAAAATGTAGAAGACTGGTTTCAAACTGTAGCACAAAAAAGATTTGAAAGAGTAGATAACATAACAGGAATTACTAAAAGTCCATTAGATGCAATGAAAGAAGCTTCGGCGTATTTAGTTACTAATACTATTCCAACATACAGTAAAGTACCTATAATTATAGAAAACATTAGAAACTTACCTTTAGGAAACTTTATAGCTTTCCCAGCTGAAATTTTAAGAACAACAACTAACATAGTATCTTTAGGTGCAAGAGAACTTACGAGTGCGAATCCCTTTATTAGACAAATGGGAATGAGAAGATTAGTAGGAGTATCTGCAGTATTAGGTGGCATAGGTTACACTACTAAAAAAGGAGCTCAGTATTTAACGGGTGTAGACAACGAAACTATGGAAGCAGCACAAAGATCTTATGTACCTTCTTATCAAAGAAACTCTACTTTAATTCCAGTTAGTTCAGTAGGAGCTGATGGTAAATTTAAATACTATAACTTTTCATATTCAAATCCTTATGATGCTTTAGTATCTTCTGCAAATGCAGTTATTAGATCTTTTAATGAGGGAACCTTAAGAGGAGATTCTTCTTTTAAAATTATATCTGATGCATTATTTGGTGGAGCTCTAGGTGGATCCGGTGAAGCTAAAGGAGCCTTACCACAATTTTTAGAACCATTTGTAACTGAATCTATTGGTACTGAAAGAGTAACTGATGTTATTCCTATTGGTAGAGGAGGAAAAACTAGAGATGGTAAAGTTATTTATTATGCAAACGATACACTAGATGACAAACTAGGAAAATCATTAGCACATGTATTTGGTGGAGTTCTTCCTGGAGCAGCAACTTCTGCTAAAAGAGTATGGGAAGGTGCAACAGGACAATTTACAGATTACGGAACTCAAAGAGATGCAGCCGAAGAATTAGTAGCTTTAATGTCGGGAGTTAGAATAGAAGAATTAAAACCACTTTCAAGTATGCCATTTATATTAACTTCATTTAATAAAGATGGACAAATGATTAAAAGTAAATTTTCTAAAATTGCTTACTCTGCTGCTAGAAGTTCAGAACAAAAACTAGCAGCGTTTGAACAATATGTTTTAGAATCTTATGTTTCTCAAAGTAGTATGTTTCAAACTTTTAGAGATGCACAAATTTTAGGTATATCTTCTTCTAAATTAAAAAAAACATTTGGGGGTAGGTTAACTGAAACTGCAGGAAATGAATTATTAAAAGGAAGATTTAAACCACCTACATTTAGTGCTGATGCATTTGAATCTGTTTTTAAAAGATTAAAAAATGAGGACCCGGAAGAAGCTGCTGTAATTAAAGCAAGAGATAAAGTAGTAATGGATATCTTTGAAGATATACAAAAAGCATCTAAAAAATTTCCTTTAAATCAACCAGTCGAAGATTTTAATGACTTCATACAAACAGTATTAAGTCCTGGAGTTGAAGTTATTAGAGATGTAGTATCAGAAAAAGTAGCTCCAAACATAGCTCCAGTTGAACAAGTAAAAGCTACGTTACCTGCAACAAATGTAATGGCTGCAGGACAGGCTCAGATACTTCCTATATTAGCTCAAAATAACTCAACAAATATTGCATCTTTATACGGAATACCATATAATAAAATGTCCTCTGCTCAAAAAGAAGAGGCCTTATTTGGTAACACAACATTTAGAACATAATGACATTTTACGAATTATATCAATACTATAAAAACAAAAACAATTCTGTTGCTGAAAACACCAGCACAGGAATTGAAACAGTTAAACCTATCACACCTATAATTTCACAAGGTGAAGGTGGAGGAGGAAATGGGCCAAATGCCCCTCCTGGCCCTGGATTAGGTTATGATTCTTCTTTTGCAAGTACGAATACTACTCCGCAAGAAAATCAAAGTTTTTTAGATGATATTGGTGAAGGAACAATTGATCAAGATGATCTTGACAATAATAGAGGAAAAGTAGGAGATTTTTTTAGTGGAATAGGAGATGCAGTAGGCGGCTATATAAGTAGTGGAGGTCTTATTGGACTTGGTATTAGAGGTATTGGTGGTGTTTTCGATAGTATATTTGGCCCTAAAAATAATTATGATACTAGTCAAGCAACTCAAGATGCAATAGCTAAAGATAATTTTAATGAAGCAATGGCTAGTGGTCAAGGTTTCTATGATAGTTTAAATGATGGTAGAGGTGCATCATCAACTTCAGCAGGTAGAGACAACGCCGGAGGTGGTAAGGCAGCTAACGCAGGTGCAGCAGGGTCTGGTTGGGATAGTTCCCCTTTTGCAGACGGAGGTAGAGTAAACTTTGAACTTGGTGGTGATACAAACTACAGAGCAATGGTGACTAGAATGTTTATAGAGTCGGGTGCGGAAGATGGCACAGGAATGGGTATAGAAGAATTTGCTAACACATACTTTCCATTACCTCAAATGGCAAGTGGAGGAATAATTAATTCTTATGGCTACTAAAAATACAGCGATAGAGAGAATAGATTCTCACGAAAAACTTTGTAGAATAATGCAAAAACAAACTCACGACAAAATTTTAAAATTAGAACATCAAATTAATAGGGTAGAAAGTATTCTATTAGTATCGGTCGGCGCTTTGATTAGTGGTATGGCTTATGTTATTTTTGCTTTAGCATTACAATAAAAAATTCTATCTACACATACAGCCCATAAAGTTACCACTACCATCATCCATAATATGTAAGTTTAAACTATCCACATAACCAGATAACTTAAGTCTTAAAATATCACACAAAGCAAAACAATCAACTTCAGCCGTTATAACAATGCCTTCCATTATTTGTTTAGTTACAGGTATCAATTGATACAAGCCATCATTTAAAATAATTAGATCCATTCTTTAAAATCCTCCGCCATAATTTCATTGGCTATATTCATTTTCTTTCTTAAAGCTTTTACAATTTTTTCATCAACAGTATCTTCTGCAAGAATATCTATGTAAGTCATTTTTCTTTTCTGACCTGCTCTATTTATTCTAGCTTCACTTTGAGTTCTTTTCTCAAGGTCATACCCATTAGAATAATAGATCATAGTGTTGGCTTCTGTAAGTGTAATACCATAACCACCTGTTGCAGTAGTACCAATTAAAAATCTAACAGGACTATCTGGGTCCTGCATTTTTTTAATATTATCTTGTCTATCTTCTTGAGGTGTATCTCCATAGTAAGTAACATAAGAGTCTTTACCATATTCTTTTTCAACAGCTTCAATAATAGATTTAATATCGTGTCGCCAATGAGCCCAGATTACAGCTTTGTTTTCTACTTCTTTAAGTATATCCATTAATGCTACAATTCTTTCGTTCTTAATAAATTTAACAGTGCCATCATCTGCAGTAAAATGACCACAAGTAATTTGATGAAGTCGCATCAACTGTACTAACACAGTTGAAGTAGTCATCATTTTGTTATCCATAGAGGCCAAAGCAATTCGTTTCATTTGATCATAAACTTTTCTTTGCTCTGGAGTTAGTTGAACAATTCTTTTCATAAAAGTATAATCGGGAAGATCTAAGCAATCTTCTTTTAATACACGGTATGAAAATTTTTCTAGTTTTTCGGACAGCTCACCAAGGTTTTTATAACCTACTACAATTTGTACAGACCTACCACCAAAGTTAGCAGACTTCATAATTGCATATCTAGTTCTAAATGCATAGTAAGAACTAAAATCTAATAGTTCATCACCTAAAAATTCACATTGTTTGTAAAGATCTAACGGTGACTTTGTTACAGGCGATCCTGTAAGGATCCGTCTAAATTTTGCTTCTCTTCCCAAAGCAACAATAGCTTTAGTTCGTTTAGCTTCTGGGTTTTTAATGGTAGTAGACTCATCTATAGCCATTAAAGTTCTATGGCAACTTAGAAATTTAGCTGCAAATTTAAGACCCTTGTCTGTACTAAAAGCTTCTACATTCATAATAAGAACGTGTAAATTTTCACCTGTTTCAAATAAGGTATCTAGTTTTGTTTGTTGAGTCTTAGTAATGTTTGCTTGCCAAAGAACTGTATTATGTTCAATATGAGTTGGTAAGTGAGTTGGTAATTCATTAGCATGCCAAGTACCAATTACACCTTTAGGTGCTACAATTAAGGCACCATTTATTTTACCTTTGTCATACAACATAGCAATGTTGTCTATTAATACTTTTGATTTACCGGTACCCATTTCCATAAAATAAGCATAGCATTCTTTATCCCATGATTTTTCTAACGCAGTTAATTGATGCGCGTATGGCTTGGTTTTAAATTTATAGTTCATAATTATAATTCTTCTTTCTGTTGACTTTTGTATTCTAATGATATAGGAAAGTCAAATAGAAAGTTATGGAAAATAAAGTTTACGTCATTCAAGAATTACCAGGAACAAGTAAAGGTGAACCTAAATTTAATATTATGGGTGCGTCAAAATATGGCAAGATTGTCACATTGTTGCCTGAATTTTCCCAAATTATTCTGTCACCAGGTCCCTTAGTGTTTAAACTAAGAAAACTTTTAAAAGATTATACTCCCGACGATTATTTATTATTAACAGGGGATCCTGCCATAATTGGAGTGGCGTGCTCAATTGTCGCAGACCTTACAAATGGTAGATATAACATACTAAAATGGGATAGGCAGGAAAAAACTTACTACCCTATTGAAATAGATTTGTATGAAAGAGGAGAAATAATATTTGACAATTAAAAAATAAGGATTATATAAGATTTTATGAAAGCAATAAAGGAGAATAAAAACATGACAATTAACTTTGAACAAGACAAACAAGAAGACATAAACAAAACAGGTGATGTTCATTTATTATCTGCTCAAGTTTCTAAATTAAAAGATTTAGAGGATGAGTTAACATCAAGAGAAGATCAACTTAAGAAATTAAAAAAGAATATAGAATTAATTTCTGGTGAAGTCATTCCTACTATGATGCAAGAAATGAATATATCAACATTAAAATTAGCAGATGGTTCCGCAGTTGAAGTGAAACCTATCTATGGTGCTTCTATTACAGTAGATAAAAAAGAAGAAGCATTTAACTGGCTTCGTAACAACGGCTTGGGTGACCTTATTAAAAATGAGGTTACTGTTTCCTTTGGTCGTAACGAGGATAACAAGGCGGCAGACTATGCTGTCCTTGCGCAAGGTAAAGGATATCAACCGACCCAAAAGTTGAAGGTTGAACCTATGACCCTAAAAGCATTGGTTCGTGAGCGTATCGAAAAGGGTCTTGATATGCCCACGGATCTATTTAACGTGTTCGCAGGAAGCCGAACAAAAATAACGAGGAAATAAACATGAGTAATGAAAAACGAAACACGGACAACGGCGCAACTAATAAATCTGATGTAGCTGAAAAAGCTACAGCAGGTGCATTGTCTACTAGCCTCTTTGAGGCTGACGCAGATAAAGGATTGGGTAATATAGGTCATGATGATCTAGCCCTACCTTTTCTTAAAATCCTAGGACAATTATCTCCAGAGGTAAATAAAAGAGACGGTAAGTATGTTGAAGGTGCAGAACCTGGCATGATTTACAACTCTGTTACAGGAGAATTGTTTAACGGAGTAACCGGAGTGGATGTCGTTCCATGTCACTATAAGTTAGAATACATAGAGTGGCAAGATAGAGGAGAAGGCGCTGGAGCACCAGTGAATATACACTCTTCTTCTAGCGATATCATGTCTCAAACTACAAGAGATGCAGGGTTCAAAGATAGATTACCTAACGGTAATTATATTGAGAGAACTGCAAGCCATTTTGTAATAGTAAATGGTGGAAGCCCATCGACTGCTTTAATTGCCATGAAATCAACGCAATTAAAGATTAGTAGAAAGTGGAACAGTATGATGGCTAGTATAAATCTTAAAGGAGCAAATGGAAAACTATACACTCCAGCTTCTTTTAGTCATGTATACAAGCTAAAAACTGTTCAACAATCGAACGATAAGGGTACGTGGTTTGGTTGGGAAATAAGTAAGGTTGGACCTATTGCTGATGCAGCAGTATACAACCAAGCTAAATCTTTTTCTGAAAGTGTCTCTAAAGGAGACATTCAAGTCAAGCATGGGGATACCGCAGCTTCGACTACAGAAAAAACTAGCGCACACTTTTAATTTTCTGATGGGGGCAAGCAATTGCCCCCATTTACACAAACATGGGTTACAATGGAAAAAGATTTTATAAAGATATTTAACGGACTAGAAAGAAATTATGGCTACATCAAAGACATAGGTAGTAGCAAGCATAACAACGAAGGTAAACTTAAAACAGTTTACACCTGGGCCAAAAAAGAAATTACAGATCAAGATTATATTAATCATTTAAATGGTACTACTTCAATTGGTATTCAACCTTGTGACGATGAAGGTATGGTTAGCTTTGGAGCAATTGACATTGATGACAAAGAACACAGCTATACAAATTTTCCTTATCAAAAATATTTAGAAGCTATTGGCAAACATAAATTACCTGTAGTTCCGGTTAAATCTAAGAGTGGTGGGTTGCATATCTATATATTTTTTGCAGAAAAAGTTAAGGCTACTTTTGCAAGGGAATGCTTAGAAAATTTACTATATAGTTTAGATCTTAAACCAGGGATAGAGATATACCCTAAACAAACAGAACTAGGTTTAGACTCTGAAGGTAACCCTATTGATGGACAGTTTATAAATATTCCATACTTCAATAAAAAAGAAAGAGTTGCATTAAATTTAGATGGCACAGAATTTTCATATGAAGAATTTATTAAAGTTGTAAATGCAAATAGATTTACAAAAAAACAATTAGAAGAGTTTTCACTAGCCCATGTGAAAAATCTGCTGCAGGGAGGTGCTGAAGACCTAGTCGACGGCCCTCCTTGTTTGCAGTTATTGACACAAAGTAAATTAAAAGATGGTAGAGACAGAGTTTTATATAACTATATGGTCTTTGCTAAAAAGAAATATTCAGATAGTTGGGAGAAAAAACTATTGGAGTTTGCTAGAAATAATTTTATTTATGACAATGAGTGGGGAGATAAAAAAGTAGAAGAGAAAATCAGAGCATGGAAAAAAGGTACTAACAAAGGTCACACTTGTAATGAAGATCCTATACATAGTGTGTGTATGAAAGCTGAATGTAGAAAGAGAGCCTTTGGTTATATGTCAGATAAGAAAACACACTACCCTGTTTTATCTGGTTTAGTTAAGATTGCATATCCAGAACCAGAATATACTTTTAATGTAGTACTACCGGATGGAGAAACTACTAGACAAGTCAGAGCAAAAAACATTAAACAAATAATAAATCAAGATGAGATTAGAGGTATCATTGGTAATGCCGCAGGTTTTATTCCACCTAAAATAAAAGGTGATCAGTTTCAAGAAGTTATGGATACATTGTTTCCACCTAAAGAAACAACAACACCACCTAAAGGAACAACACCAGAAGAATTATTAGAAGAGTATTTAAGAGAATACGTTAATGGTCCACAAGCTACAAACTATGCATCGTTTAGAACAGGTGCAACTCTTGTAGAAGAAGACATGATGTACTTTAAATACAAAAGTTTCTTTGATAGTTTACGAAACAAAGAATGGAAAGAAAATAAATCTAAGACAGGTGAGATGATGATGCGTTTGTTTAATGCTAAGTTTGCTGTCAATAAAAGATTTCCTAAAAAAGATGGAGAAGAAACTAATCATCCTCCTGTAGAAGTAGTAGAGATTGCTTTAGGTAATTATAAAGAAGGCGAGATTGTAACAGAAAAAATACCATTTAAAAACAAAAAAGATATATTTTAATGATTAAAAAAATATTGGGTCCACCAGGTACAGGTAAGACAAGAACACTATTAAAATTTGTAGATTCCTATATTAAACAAGGGGTTCCTTTAAATCAAATAGGTTACTTTGCATTTACAAAGAAGGCTGCAGGTGAGGCACAGGGTAGAATGTTAAAAGATAATCCTCATTTAGAAAAAAAAGATTTAAAATATTTTCAGACTTTACATTCATTTGCTTTTCACACTTTGGGGTTAAGTGAAGATGGTGTAATGCAACCAGAACATTATGAACAGATTGGTACAGATCTTAGTATTAGAGTAAATTATTTTAATGAAAGTGATGAGATTTGTTATTTAGATTGTGACAATGAATATTTTAAATTAATAAACAAGGCTAGAGTCAAAGACATTTCTATCGAGGAAGAGTTTAATACTAATGAATGGAGTCGTGAAATAGATTTTCCTATACTACAACACATTCATAATTATTTTATGGACTTTAAAACAGGTAGTAACCTCGTAGATTATACCGATATGATTACTAAATTAGTGGCTAAAAACAAGGAAAAATTGATTATTCCAAAGTTTAAGGCTATTTTTATTGATGAAGCTCAGGATCTAGCTCCAGTTCAATGGCAGATGTATGATGCTTTAAAAGAATGTACTGAAGATATGTACCTAGCAGGTGACGATGACCAAGCTATCTTTGCTTGGGCTGGTGCAGATGTCAATAGATTTATTACAGAACCTGCAGAAGAAACTATTTTAGATCAATCAGAAAGAATACCGAAGGTAGTTCAAGAAATGTCTAGTGTTATTATAAATAGAATACAGGGACTTAGAAAAGAAAAAATATATCATCCAAAAATAAATAAAGAAACTAAAGAAATTGTAGAGGGTTACACAGAATCTATTTACTCATTAGATAATTTAAACTTGCAACAAGGACAATGGTTAATTTTAGCCCGGACAACTTATAGAGTTGGAGAGATATGTAAGAAATTAAAAGAATCTAATCTGTACTACAATCATTATAGATTCGGTAAAAGTTTTGATACTAAACTATTTAGAACCATTCTAAACTGGACTAAACTTACTAAAGGAGAAAGTATTAACAGAGCAGATTGTAAAGATATATTTGATTATCTTAACGTAGAGTTTAATGAAAACTTAGGTCAAGAAATTAAAATGGAAGACCTTGGATTTAAAAAAGGTTTACCTTGGTATGAAGTATTTACTAATGCTGATCAAGCTGAATGTTTTTACATTAGAAATATGTTAACCATGGATGAGAAACTATCTCAAGATCCAAGAATTCAAGTGTCTACAATTCATGCAGCTAAAGGTGGTGAATGTGACAACGTAGTTTTAGTGTTAGACAACGCTAAAAAGATCAGAGATTCTATAGCAAGTAGTATAGAAAAACAAGACGAAGAACACAGGGTTTGGTATGTTGGTGTAACCAGATCAGCACAAAACCTGTATATATTAAAATCAAAAAAAGAAAGGAATGGTTACAATTTATGACACACAAAGATATTTTTAAAGATTCATTTCCACAAGACAAACAAGTAGGAGGATCTCACTATCAACACTATTACATTCAACCTTATGAATTTATTTCAAAGAATGAACTTACATTTTTTCAAGGTAACATAATAAAATATGTAATGCGTTATCCATACAAAGGTGGTATACAAGATCTAGAAAAAATAAAACACTATTGTGATTTAGAAATTAAAAAAATGAAAGATACTAAAAAGAAATGAATGAGTTTTTAAAGGTAAGATTAAAACTAGAAGAGGCCATTAAAAAAATGGATAAACTTTATAGAGAAAATCAAGTCATGAAAAAACGTCTGCTTAAATATGAAAAACAAGGTATGCTTTACCACAACAATAAGAAAGGTTTAAATGATAATACCCAAGTTTGAAACTCAAAAAGAATGGGTCGAGCCAAAAGAATTTCCTGATCTAAGACAGGTTGATGAGATAGCTGTCGATTTAGAAACAAGAGATCCTAATTTAAAAACAAAAGGATCTGGTGCTGTTATTGGTGAAGGTGAAGTTATAGGGATTGCTGTTGCTGTACCAGGCAAAGCTTTTTATTTTCCTATTGCTCACGGCTCAGGGCCTAACATGGAACGTAAGAGAGTTTTAAAATGGTTTGCAGATACGATGGCAACACAGTCTACAAAAATATTTCATAACGCAATGTATGACGTATGTTGGATACGTAATTTAGGTATAAAAATCAATGGTTTAATCGTAGATACAATGATTGCTGCATCACTTGTAGATGAGAATAGATTTCAATATTCTTTAAATGCATTGTCATGGGAATATTTAGGTCAAGGTAAAAATGAATCTGCATTGAATGAAGCTGCAAAGTCAAGAGGGTTAGATCCTAAAGCAGACATGTGGCAACTACCTGCATTAGAAGTAGGATTGTATGCAGAGAAAGATGCACAACTTACATTGGAGTTGTGGCAAGTTTTTAAAAGAGAAATAATTCAACAAGACATAGAAGATATATTTAATTTAGAAACAGATTTGTTTCCTTGTTTAGTTGATATGAAATTTAAAGGAGTTCGCGTTGACGTTGAAAAAGCAAATCAAACCAAGGTCATCTTAGCAACAAAAGAAGAACAGTTGTTGTTAGAAATTGAAAAAGAAACAGGAGTACAACCTCAGATATGGGCTGCAAGAAACATTGCTAAAATATTTGATAAGTTAAAATTAGATTATGAACGTACAGAAAAAACTCAAGCACCAAGTTTTACTAAAAACTTTTTGCAAGAACACAAACATCCGTTAGTAAAAAAAATTGCACAAGCAAGAGAGATTAATAAAGCACACACAACATTTATTGATACAATTATAAGATACGAACACAAAGGTAGAATACATGCAGATATAAATCAAATAAGATCTGATCAAGGTGGCACAGTCACTGGTAGATTTTCATACTCTAACCCTAATCTGCAACAACTTCCGGCTAGAAACAAAGATCTAGGTCCTATGATAAGGTCTTTATTTATACCCGAGAAGGACCATACATGGGGTTGTTTTGACTATTCTCAACAAGAGCCTAGGCTGGTAGTACATTATGCTTCTTTACATCAATTTCCTTCTGTTTATGAAGTTGTAGATGCTTACCAAGAAGATTTAAGTACAGACTTCCATAAGACTGTAGCAGACATGGCAAAGATACCTAGATCACAGGCCAAGACAATTAACTTAGGATTGTTCTATGGTATGGGTAAAACAAAATTACAAGCAGAACTAGGTGTAACAAAAGAACGTGCTAAAGAATTGTTTGATCAATATCATGCGAAGGTACCTTTTGTTAAACAGTTAATGAATAGTGCTTCTAACAGATCTCAAGAGCGAGGTCAGATAAGAACTTTACTTGGTAGACTATGTAGGTTTCCTTTATGGGAACCAAACAGTTTCGGTATGCATAAAGCTATGTCTCATGAAGATGCACTCAGGGAACATGGACCAGGGATTAAAAGAGCATACACCTACAAAGCATTAAACAAATTGATACAAGGATCTGCTGCAGACATGACAAAAAAATGTATGTTAGATTTATACAAAGAAGGTATCCTAGCGCATATTCAAATTCACGATGAACTTGATATATCTGTTGAGTCTCCTGAGCATGCTAAAAAAATAATTGAGATCATGGAGAATGCTGTTACATTAGCGGTACCTAACAAGGTCGACTATGAATCTGGAAACACTTGGGGAGATATTTACGATTAATGGCTTATTTAAATGCAAACATACCCGTAATAGAATGCTGGGTTAGAGGAAACTATTTACGAGATCAAAAAGATTCACACGATAAATACTTTGAAGTAGGAGTATTTGGTTTTAGTTCTATTCCAAACAGAGTA
>TARA_R110002051_G_scaffold9652_1_pt1 | contig 18358 bp, 13 predicted proteins | sample TARA_R110002051 | Tara Oceans TARA_R110002051 (sample SAMEA4397023) | marine metagenome | biome: Polar Biome; feature: [MES] marine water layer (ENVO:01000295) within the mesopelagic zone...; material: water (ENVO:00002006), including particulate matter (ENVO:01000060) such as......
TGGGGCATCGATCAAGATCGGATAAACAATATGATACGAAGAACATTTAGATTTGAAGACGAGGATTACCTAAAGGGAAGGCGTGAGCCGTGGGTATGTTATGTAGGCCCGGGTGATGGCCCGTGGGAGTTGTATCCAGTCACTGACCCACGTCATCCTGATTATGTGGCCCCGGTAGCAACTCCGACTCCAACGCCGACTCCAACGCCGACTCCAACGCCGACTCCAACTTTATCTCGGCCGACAACTACCAACACCAGAACGCGAACCAGCACAACTACTGGCACAACCACAAAAACCACCGACACAACCCCTGTATACACCAAGCCAGCGGCCCCTACTCCAGTAGACAAGGTTGCATCTGCACAGGATGTTGTATCAGGTATGCCCACCCTTGGTGGCCCAACAAATATTCCTGACCCCGCGCAGAGAACGGTGAACGTGCAAGAGTTAGTTGAATATCGTATGTCTCAGATGATGCAGGACGATAATCCTTACCTCCAAGCATCCGTCGCCCGTGCCAAACAATTCGCTAACCAGCAGGGACTCCTAAATACATCAATTGCCGCCAGCGCCGGAGTTGACGCGGCGATACGAAGCATCCTACCAATAGCACAGCAGGACGCGGCTACACTCCACGGTCAGGCTCTGGAGAACCAACGGGCTGTGAATGAATTCCTTATGCAGGATTACCTGATGAAGAATCAGTTCAAACTCAGCGAGTATGGGTATCAGGTAAACACCTATAACCAAGGGATTGAGCAGGCTCACCAACAGAATGAGAGCGCGATAGACCGCTGGTGGAAGGCTAACCAGAACACGTTGGATCGAGAACTACAAATTTGGGGAACCGAGTTTGACGCCGAACTCCAGAAACTTCTGAAGGGCATGGGGATTGACGCCGTTAAGGAAGAGGGTGATACAGCGTGTGTGCGAAAAGCGAAAAGCGATTACAACGCATATATTATGGAGATTGAGGCGCAATCTGTGGCGGGTAAGATTGACGCAGACCGTCGGGCTACGTTAATGCAAACCGCAAAGAATGGATTAATCTCACAACTCCAATCTTGTTCTGGCTGATCTATGGCTAGAGACGCCACTCTCAAAGACATCCCCCGCCTCATAGAATTCCTAACCCCCTTCCACGACGAAGGCGGGTACAAAGATATCCCAATCCAAGGTAAGTTGGCATCGTCCAACCTACAGGTGATGCTGTCCTCACCGATGCACAAGATATGGGTTATCGAGAGAGATGGGGAGATATGCGCCGCCCTTGGCGTAGTCAGTCAGGAACTTTGGTTTACTAAAAGGCATTACGCCACCAATCTATTCCTGTGTGTTAACGGGAAAGGTAAAGGGACTGCTGGCTTCCTCTTGAGAAGGTTTAGGAAATGGGTTGGTGAGAGACCAATAATCAAAGATGTGACTCTCGCTATTACCAGCGAACTAGGAGATGTTGAACGTGTTGAAAAACTTTACACGGCAGTCGGATTCAAACGCCTCGGCGGACTATTCAGGTTAGAAATATGAGCGGAATTTTTAAATCAGTTAAAAAGGTTTTCAAGAAGATCGGAAAGGTCATCAAGAAAATCGCCCCAGTACTTATCATAGCGGCGGCTGTTTACTTCGGCGGCGCTTATCTGATGGCATCTTCCGGGGCTGGAACAGCCGCCGCTGGAGCGTCAGTTACATATAACGCTGGAGGAGTGGGCGCGGCTTTCACTAAATCCGCTGGCGTGTGGAAATCTTTTCTTGGGGGCTTGAGTAACGGCACGGCATCTAGTTCAGCCGTAGCGTTCGCCGAGGGTTCTTACAAGGCTTCTCAGGCTGGTATGGCGCTCTCAGGTCAGGTCGCCGCTGGAACTGCCTCCGTCAATAACCTAGCAACGATGGGGTCTGTCGGTGAAGCGGTAAAGTCTGGTGTTAGTATGGCTCAGTCCGCCTTTTCCTCTGGCTCAGACCCGCAGACTTCGTGGGGCATCCTGTTCGACGGGTTGGATGACGCTACTACCCCAGCGGCTGATGCGGCTGGTGCGGCCTCGACGTTTGAGACAGGATTCACAGATGGAATTATTAGTGACAGCGCAGATGTCGGGAGCGGCAGTTTTGGAACGACAAACCAACTTGGCGGCGGATCGGAGGTTCTTGGGGAAGAGGTAGCCACCACACCGGGATACGGGCCGTCCCCGGGGGAAAACTCCATAACAGCGCCTCCCGCGCTTGCCGAAACAGCGCCTACCGCGCTTGCCGAAACAGAGCCTACCGCCATTGCGAGCGTAGCAAAGCCTTCTTGGATGCAACAGATGCTAATTGATAACCAAGAACAAATGAGGTTGGATCGTCAGGATTACAACGCACAGATACTTGCCCAAAACGCAGAACGCTCAAGCATCGACAAGATGAAACTCGGAATGACTGGCGCAGGACTATTCCTGAACGCATTTGGGCAATGGGATCAAGCCAAAGCCGCTGAAGAAGATAGAAAGCCTAAATTTGAGTGGAAGAAACCAACGGGCAACGAATACGACCCATACAAGGGACTAATAGCATGACGCCTGAATTACTACCGATGCCACAAGAAGCGCCATTAGAGGGCATGATTGAACAACCCCCGATGGAGAGCGCGGCTCTACAAGTAGATGACGAAGAAGCCAACGCAACCGCCGTGAAGATTATTGCCTCATCCAAAAGTCGGATGTACGGCGAGGAGTTTGATCGGTACATGGAAGTGCTTCAGGGCAGTGACAACCTCGTGGAAGATATTGCAATGATTTCGATTAACCTTTTGGTTCCAGAAATCAATGCCGCCAACTCTAAAGGGGGAGTGCCTTTCGATTACCTGATGGATGCTTCTGCTGATATTGTGTCTGAGGCATATGACATGGCAGTGCAGACTGGTATCTATGAGCCTAATAATGAAGAGGAGGTAGAGCGCAACCAGAACATCTCACTGACAATGGTCGCTGGAGAATTAGGTAAAACATTTAGTTCCAGTGACGCACTCCCACAGGGTGGTGTAGAGAACTTCATCGAGAGCGTTATGGATGGTAACTACGATAACCTCCCAACCGAGGCTGATTCTCCTCCCATGACGCCTGAACTGCCCCCAATGATGCCCGAGCAACCGCCAATGATGCCCGGACAAGCCCCAATGATGCCCGGTCAAGACCCAATGATGCCCGGACAAGCCCCTATGCCCGGAGAAATAGTATGAGCCAATCCAGCGGAGTATTACTCTCAAGTCTGGGTCAGGGATTAGTTCAGTTCGCTGGGGTATACGGTGACACGAAAACTTCCAGCCTTGAGGCTGAAGGGCAGAGACTAAAAGAAATGCGCCTGCAAGAGATGCAGGCAAACCGGAATACACTGACCGACGCCTTCAGGGTTGCTGAATACGATTCATCTCAGGAGCGTCTGTCTATCGCAAAGAATGCTGAAGCAAGGGCGCAGGCGGATTTTGATAAGCCAGACTATTTTAATGTTCCCATAAAAAAGTATGGTTGGGTCACTGAAACGAAACAAGTATTTGACGATATGACCAAAACCTATGTCAATACAGAAACAAGGGAATGGAAGGCGATATCCTCTGGTACAGTGTTTGTCAACAAGGTTGACAAGACTGACAGTTTTATAATTAACGCAGATGGTACACGGGGGACTGTAGATGAAGCCTCCACCTCCCCCACTCCACCCAAGACTACTACGACAGGAACGGCAAGCGCAGTTATGCAGACGTTTCCCACTAAGGCGGCGTTGGTGGCTGACATAAAGGAACAACACAAAGCGGCGGGTGAAAAACTAAAACCGGGAGAAGCGGATACCTTAGCGGATAAAGCGTTGGAATCGGGTCTGGTTGCCTTAACGAATGCCGAAACTCCCCCCCCAACAGCCGAGTTAAGTGATGCCGAGTTGGCCTTTATCGAAGAAGAACTCGGCCAATCGAAACTTTCGCGTTCTGCCCAAACCGTGGTTGAAGATACGGTAAAAGACTTGTGGAAGAATTTTAAGAAAGCACGGGATTACCATAAACCTACAGCCACCCCCTCCCCCGATGGAGCCGTTATAGATGTACGCCGTCTTAACCCTGACAGCGGAAAGCCAGACACTACATCTTTGCTGGAAAGGGTGCAAGCATATCACGGAGAATCGTCTGCCCAAAGCGCCGATGTCCCACAGCAGTTGCCTGCTGGTGAAATACCCGCTTTTTTGACGCAAGTTCCGCCTTCAAGTGGGACGAGTTACCCGGAACTAATGCACCAAATGGATAGGAACGCGATGGATGCGGCTGGGACTACCCCGTCACCAGTTACTGACCCACAGCAGTTGCCTGCTGGTGAAATACCCGCTTTTTTGACGCAAGCCCCCCCCTCAACCCCAGAACCAATCATTCCTATGGGCGAAAGGTTTCGGAATCCCGGCGGGTCTGCAATTAGTGTTGCTGGAATTGACGTTTCGTCACCAGTTACCGGCCCACAGCAGTTGCCTGCTGGTGAAATACCTTCGTTCCCGGATCGGGTTGGAAGAAGTAAAACTGAATTAGTTATTGAATCGTGGATGGGGGCTATTCCACGGGCTATCTCTCATCTTATGCCTATAGAGTATTCTCAATTTCTGAAATCCTACCCAACCCTTAAAGCCGCCAGAGAGGCCGAGGCGAATCAGATCGGTGAGGACAAAATCTCATTCACTAGCGCGTGGAAAACTGTGGCGAAGTGGGTGGAAAGCCAGAATCTTGATATAGCCCCGGGCGGCGGAGCCATCACTGAAGAAGTCTTGGATTCTGCGGCAGAGGCTAGTGCCCCAGCAACGATAAGGGCAGAGTTCGGTATTCCTCCTGATGTTAACCCCATGCCTGATCGCACAAGAAATCCCGGTGATACAGGAATAAGTGTTCCGTCAACACTCCCCCCCGCTAGGACTTTCGATCCGTCAGATGGTATGGGTGTGAATTCAAGCCTCGCTAATGCTGGTAGTTTCCCGGCTACAGGCGGGATCATTTCTGCACCCCCCACAGAGGAACAACAGAAAAATCTGGATATATTAGAGTCCCTCAGAAAGCAAGGCTCGTTTGGTAACAAGGTCGAGCCTGAACCTGTCAATCTAGCCCCCGTAGGACAGACAGTGTCCCAAGCCTCAACCAGCCCTGATACTTCTAGCAACAAAGATGCTAAGACACAGGTATTGGAAATAGTAGCGGCGATGGAACAGGCAAATATAGGTAAAGAGGTAATCAGAAAAGAACTGCTACGGCTCCTTGAGTTAATTAAGCCTGCGGAGGCTGAGAGTCCATATGCTAGAGCGCTGGCAGAGGTTTACGTCGAGTTCACAAAGGAAGCAAACTAGATGGCTCTTACACTGGAGCAGTTGTACCCGCAGGCAAAGCCATCAACTGCTCTTACGGTTGAGCAAATGTACCCCCCGGCAGGGGCATCAACTGCTCTTACGGTTGAGCAAATGTATCCCTCGGCAGAACCAGAAGTCGAGAAGAAAACCGGCTGGAAATCGTTCTTGGTTAAAGGCATCCAAGATATGTACGACATGGTCAATATCACTAAGGCGGGTTTTGGCGCATATAGCGGGGCGGCTGATGTTGATGAAGAAGAGTTAATCCAACGTCTATCTTCTTTATCCGAGAGAGAGCAGGAATACCAAAAAAGCCAGCAACACCTTTACTTCCAGAGCGTTATTGAGAAAGAAGGTAAAGACGCAGATGAGGCCAAGGGATTTGTAGACACTTCTCTTGCCTATCTAGATATGCTGGGCAAAGGACTGTGGGCAGGCGTGACCAACCCTCAAGGTTTTGCAGAGTTCACCGCTAGTCAGGTCGGCAATCAGGCCGCTTCCCTAGTGCCAATGATCGCTGGGTTTATCTCCCCAATTCCCGGGGGCGCTTACGCAGGAATGGCCGCTGGTGAGATGGCTGTAGAAACTGGCGGCGCTGTTCTGGAAGCCCTGCATCACCGTGGCATAAACGTATTAGATAAAAAGGCTCTCAGGGAAGCGATTTACGACCCTGAAGTTATGAGTGACCTTTATAAGGAAGGTCTAATTAAGGCTGGGATTATTGCCGCTTCTGGGTTTGTGGGAATGGGCGCTGGCTCTTGGATATTAAAAGGCCCATCCCGGCGACTGGCAAAAGACCTAGCCAAGGCAGGGATTACCGATGACCTAGCCAAAGGCGGACTGATGAAGGCGCTTGTCGCTGAACAGGCTGGGGATAAGGCCGTTAAAGCCGCCCTTAAAAAATACGCTGGCTCAGTCACTGGGAAAAAAGCACTCGCTAGAGGCGCTGGCGCTACTGTTGCAGAAATAAGTAGTGAAGGGTTTGGTGAAGGCTTTGGTCAGTTAGGCGCTTTCGGAGAAGTAAGCGCGGCTGAAGTTGGTTTAGAGATGCTCGGTGCGATTGGGCAGTCGGCTGTTCAGACCTCACTGATTAAAGGTCTGGGCGGCGTTAAAGATGTGGCTAACCGACACAAGATTCGACGGGAGCAAGCAAGGCTTGTTGCCGAGGGCGAGTCTAGTGGTATAGAGCCAGAAGACATTAACTCAGCCCTACAGGGTAAGCGGGATGCTGTCGGTGGAGTAATGGATGCAAACCCATCCATCATCCTCCAGTGGGAAGAGGTTATTGCTGAGTCTGATAACGCGGAGAGTGTCGCAGACACGATACGATCCGTTTCATCTTACGAGGAACTACCTCAGTACAGACAGATTCTACAGGAGACTCTTCAGAAGGAGGGCGGATTCAAAGACGTTGTGCCTATATTCCTTGCGTTAAGTAAGGAAGAGCAGGCCACGTTGATCGCTGGTGGGGATATTGGACGCCCGGTAAAGGGAAGTCTGAGCCACAAGAACGTCAGGGCTTTATCCGGCAGGAAAAATAATAAGGGTGAAGTGGTTGGCGGTCAGGACGTTGTCCTTGTTAATGTTCCTATTGCCTCGGTCATCATGCGGGGTAACTGGAAGAATGTAGAACTGGTTGTTGACAGCAAGGGAATGAAACTCGCCGCTGTCCCACAGGCAACGCCAAAGGCTGAGACTCAGTCAACCCTTGCTACCAAACTTCAGGCCGAGGCAAACGCGCTTGCCAGACAAGACGTAGAGAAAGTTCTTCAGCGAGAAGTTGAGATTGGTGAACTTGATTCACAAGCCACAGAAAGACCCAAGAAGGAAGTCGAAACCGATGTTCGTGAGGCTCAGAATAAGGCCGCGAATAAACTGGCCCAGTTACGGGAAGAAGAAAACTATGAGAACGTCGGTACGCTACAAGCCGCTCTCGATAGAAATAAGATACCTGTATTCCCGGGGCAGAGAAAGAAGCGTCCGCCGCTGGCTCTTGCCTTGCAGAACTACCGCAAGGCTCTCCAGAAGCCGGATAGCATCGATGCCGTTAACTCCGTACTTGCCCCTACTGGCTACAAGTTAACCAAGAAGAAAGCCGGGGTCTATATAGTCCCCATCGAGGACAAGCCTGCCCTCCGTATTCCCAACACTGGTAACCGGGAAGTAGGGCAAAGCACCGTTGATGATTACCTGTTCTGGATCAACGAAGAGAAGACTCAGAAAAAGCCTGAGACAACTGAAAGAAAGCAGAAAACTCTGCGGGATGAAGCGGAGCGGGAAGAGGCCCGAAAGCCTCCCCGCGAGAACGTCCAAGCGATTATAGACAGTATTGAAAGTAACTTTGTCACCCGTGAGGGCGACACGGTCACTATAGACGAGGATGGCCTAACGGATATCCTTGCCCAGACCGAAAATATCACGACATGGTCGCAGACGGATAGAAAACGTCTCGATCAATACGTCAAGTCTGTTCGTAGAGAACAATCGCTTGAGACTAAACCAAAGAAAGCGCCCGTTAAGGGAACGACTATCACTGTCCCCCAGTCGGCTGGCGCACTCGCCTCACTAGAGTCCTCATTCAAACGCACTGGTAAAGCAAAGTTTATCGAGCGCGTGAGGAAACTCCTCACCAACAAGAAAGGCAACGACGCTCTACTGGAGCAGATTGCTAAAGCCTACCGAAAAGCGACCCCCGGAAAAGTTGAAGGGGATGTCGCCTCCATACTGACACTCACCGGAAAAGCCGATCAGGCTGACATTGCCAAAGTCTACGCTCTGGCAAATATGCTGATCACGCTCCGTAACTCTGTGTCTACAATTCGCCCTGACAACTCACTGGCTATCGAGGATGGCAACCTGTCCGCGTTTATGCGTTTTGACAAGGTCTTGGGAGGGGTACAGGAGAACCAATTGGTCGGCCAGATCAAACAGGTGTTTGGTGAGGACGCGACCTATACACGAATTGACGACTTAGAGGTAGTTGCTGGATACGCCAACACAACTTCTGCGGTAGTGGTCACTAATCCTAAACTTACCCCGATCCAGTTCGCAAGACGGTTCGGGAGACTCCGTGGTAAACGAAATGACATCAGAAAATCAGAACTCTTTACAGCGCAAATCGAAACGCACACCCACGACTGGGCTAAAGACCCTACTGGAGAAAGCATCAGGAGCGAAATTCGCCAACTCGGATTCGCCAATATTCTCCAATACGTTGCTGATCGGAGAACCGATTACCTCGATCTCGCCGAAGAGTTCGGGGCCAAAGATTTAGATCGATATAGGCAAGCGCCAGAGCCGCCGTCTCCCGAAGTTATTATTGCAGACGATGCCGAAGAAGATGAGGTGTCTTTTTCTTTGGAGAGTCAGGCAGATGAATACCCCGTTGCTAAAGGAGTCGTTGATGGGAGAAAAGTAAGTTCTTCCCCAGTTCCAAACACTGGGTCTATATCTGCATCGTTAGAGGACTACGAAATCTTACCCGGCATTAGGGAAGTCTCTATGTCTGGTTTAACTTCTCTTCCAGAAGATCAACAACAACCGAAAGTTAAAGCACTAGCCGAAGAGATAAAGGACTCTGGAGAGATTACCCCGCTCATTGTTGTTGTGGATAGTCAGGGGCCATATATCTTAGAGGGCGCAACTAGGTTCGATGCTCTTGCAAAGTTAGGCGCAAAGTCGTTCCCCGCTCTTGTTGTTGTTGATAGGCAATCGGAGAGAGAAGTTTCTGCCGAAACCGACGAAGGCCCGTTGTTTTCGCTCGGCTCTACAAGTGGGTTAAGCGGGAAGGCAAGAACGACATGGACTCGGCTCCGCAAAACTCCAAACCGGACTAAGCGCACAGTCTCTGAGGTAGGCGTCGCCCTTACTGAACATTATCGAAAGGTGTATGGAGAGCCTCTCGACCTAACCAACCCAGAGGACTATAAACTCGCGGCTAACATTCTTGCCGCCGAGATGAAGTATCAGTTACAGGAAGACTCAACTGGGGAAAGTTGGTACAGCACAGATGTGGCAGAAGCCTACAAGATAACCCAAGAAATTATATCCAATATCAAGGATAGAGACCTAAGCATCCTCCATGCTTTTGTCGCCTCAATTACCAGCATCGATAAAATGGTTGATGTTAATTGGCGCAACGCAACGCTGGTTTCAAAGGTTTATAGCGAGACCGGAACTGTTCCGTTTAGAGACCCTCTTACGAAAGGGCAGTTTGGATATCCAGTGATGGCCCAGCAACTCAGGATGTTGAATAATATGCTTAAAGACTGGAGGCCAGAACAAGTAGCGAAGTGGTTACTTGAGGAGCATACCGTTCGTGAACTTAATTCTGTTAGGAAGGAATATGGGGGGTTAGGTAAGCAAGCGGATTTGATTGGTGGGGCTGACGCAATCTTCCTTGGGTCTGACGTTATTGGCCCCAAAACTGGAACCTTTTTTAAAAACATCATGGGCATCTCGGATGCCGAGAGTCTCACGATTGATAAATGGGCCACCCGCACGATAAATAGAATTATAGGTCGCATGGTTGAGGAAAAACATGGGCCTTGGACTGGAAAATTATCCGATCAAGGGCTGATTGATAGCCCCAGAAGTCCGGCAGAACGAGCGATATTTAAGCGGCTATTTGTCGATGCAGGCAGACGAAACGGCCTGATAAAAACCCGGGATGATGGTACAATAGACTTCACAGATTCGCAGGCTGTTCCTTGGTTTTTTGAGCAACAGTTATTCACGGCTCTTGGAGCCACATCTACTCCACTTGGATTTAGCGATGGCGCAAAAAAAGCACTCAGAGAGTATAAAGCAGGAAAAATTCCCGACAATTTCAGCCCAGACAGCGTTCAGCAGGGCAATGCTACTGCGGTACGAGAGATCAAAGCCCTCGCCGCCGCTACCGTTCCAAAAGAGGGAGCGACAGAAAGCCTAACACCCATAGACAAGCCCGCCTCTGGCGGGCTTTCTACTTCTGGGGTACGCAAAGCCTTAGTCGCCCGATTCGGCGCTAAGGGAGTGGCCCGTCTTGAAGCCGATGGCATTCTCAAGATTGTTGACTCAGCGACAGACCTACCCGCTGGACTCATTACGGATCAGGACGCGGCTCAACGCGCCCGTGGCTTGTTCGACCCGAAGACCAACACCGCCTACCTTATAGCAAACCGTCTCAACGGAATCACTGCCCCCAAGGTTCTCCTGCATGAGGTCGGAACCCATTTCGGCCTGAAGAGGATGATGGGCGCTGAAGCGTATGCCAATTTGATAATCGCTCTTGAGGATGGAAAGGACACAACCTTCAAGCCTTGGTTCGACAGGATTCGCGCCAACTACAAAGGTCGGGTAAACGAGGGGACTGAGAGGTTCGCTGAAGAGGTTCTTGCCGCCATAGCGGAAGACACAAGCAACATCACCCTCTCTCTACGTCAAAGTATTATCCGAGCAATAAAGGCATTCCTTAATCAGTTCCTCGGTGTTCAGTTTGCTAACCAAGTGAACGCAAAGGAGATTGGTTATCTTGTCCAAGGCTCACTGCGTGGCCTAATGAAGCAGAACGACTTGGCCTCAGTGAAACTGCCGCGCTATATGCTGATGGATGGTGATGTGCAACTGGGAACTACGGCTATTGCCTTCCCTGAATACACCGCACCAACCAGACGACTGACTGATGCTCATAAGCGTTACGACATCATTAGTGCTATCGACAGAATTATCCCGAGGTCGGAGTCGGTTCGTCTACGCCGCAATATGGACGGCATGATGAAGGTGGCCGAACGTGTATTCAAGAAGGGCTATAAGGATATCGATGTCCATCTACCTGTGGTATCGCAGGGCGGAAGCATCACCTCGCGTTATGCCATGTTCAGAAACACTAGAACAGGTACAGAACTGGTGATCAGGATGTCTGATCATGCCAAAGACCCCTTTGTTGCGGCAGGATCATTCCCGTTTGTTTCCTACAACAACGGACACCTGACAGACATGGTTGATTTTACGGAGATCGACAGAGCAGTTAAGTTGTTGTCAGCCGGAAAACTCGACGGTATGAATGGGCTTCAGTTCCAGTTTGAATACTCGATGGGTGATGGCGTTAATGGTGTCTCCAAGGTACACGCTCAGAAGTTCTCCTACGAAGATTTCCTACGCTTCCAGAAGAAGAAAGCCCCCAGCGCCTACAATCGAATCATCGAAAACTCCCAGATGGAATTGGGAAGTGCCGCTGTCATTGGTGGGGACGGCCCTGCATTTTCGATTGCGCCAGATGGTGGGCTATCCGATGAGGCCAAGGCCGCAATTGATGCGACCACGGGTGGCGGCGCAAGAAGAAGCGTTGGTGAAGTCATCAACGATGGACGTAGCCGTTGGCTTGAGAAACTTACCCAGAACTGGGTGGACGCCTATCGTCCCATTCGCAACCTTTTAGGGGATGGTGCAACCCGGGCATGGCAGATGATGCAGTTATCTGAGAATGTCCACGGGATGCTACACACCATGCTCCACAGCGGCTCACCAAAAGCCGTGTATCGTAACGGAGAGTTTGACTGGTACGAGGTGGACTTCTCCAACGACGGATTGCTCGACATCTTGAAAGACCTCGATGGTGAGGCCGACAGATTTATGGCTTGGATGGTCTACACCCGGGCAAACCGCTTGATGGGGGAAGACCGTGAGCAGAACTTTACCGAAGCACAGATTGCGGCTGGTCTGACGCTGAACCAGCAGACCAGACAAGACATGATGACCAGCGGTAGGGATAGACGTTTGGTCTATGCAAAGGCCATGCGGAAGATGTCCAAGATGCAGGACGCAGTTCTCCAGATGGCAATAGACGCTGGGGTAATAGACCCAACGGTAAGAGAGCAGTTGAGTACAGATTTCTACGTCCCGTTTTACCGGGAGTTCACCTACGATGGTAAAACTGGCGTAAGAGGCGCAACTCCATCTCACGACTTCGTCAATATCAAGAGCGTGATCAAACGGCTCCGTGGCAGTGAACTGAATATCCACGATGCCCTTCACAACATGATGATGAACTGGTCATCCCTTATGTCTGCCGCGATGAAGAATCGGGCGGGTTCTGCGGCTATGAAAGCCGCTGTGAAATCTGGAGCCGCCAGACTCCTCACGGATAAAAAACAGATAGCCAATATCGCTTTCTCCAAGGGTAAGTCTAAGAACGAGAAATTCGACAGTTATGTTTACACTCTAGAAGAAGGTAAGAAAGTCTGGTACGAGGTATCTGACCCATTAGTTCTGAATGCCATGTCACATCTGGCATGGGGCGGCGTGGATTCAAAAGCGCTCCAAACACTGTCAACCTTTAAGCGTTGGTTGACTATAGGTGTGACAGCATCCCCCGCTTTCAAAATCCGCAACATGATCCGTGACACTCTTCACTCGATAGCGGTAGGTAAACTCTCCTTTAACTTCTTTGGCAACGCAACCAAAGGCTACGCGGCGTTAAAGAATGACAACCTGATCACCGCGAACATGATGATGGGCGGTGCTATCTTCCAGTTCGGCTTCTACAACGATGATCCGATGGCGATTCGTCGCATGGTTGATGCGGTTGGGGACAGCAAAATAATTAATACCTCGGCTAAAGCCCGTAAGTTTATGGGTTCCTTATTCGGTTGGTATCAGGATATTGGCAACCGGATGGAAAACGCCAACCGGGCAACTTTATATGCACGACGCAAGGAAGAGGTTGGACATCTAGCGGCGTCACATGAATCCAGAGACCTGATGAACTTCTCTTCACATGGGCGGGGAGTTGCCGCGCAATGGTTGACTGCGGCCTCTCCTTTTCTCAATGCCAGAATTCAAGGACTCAGTAAGTTAGCACGATCTGGAGAGAAGGGATCACGCGCTAGACTTATTGCAGTAGTCGGGACAATAACGATGGCAAGCATTCTGTTACGGCTCTCCTATGAGGGTGATGAAGAATACGAAGCCTTGGAAGAGTGGCAGAAGAATACCTACTGGCCGATTAAGGTTCCCGGCACTAAAGATTTCTTCTTCCTGCCTAAACCATTTGAGATCGGGGCTATTGCTTCTGTTGGTGAGCGCATAACGGAGAACTTCATCCGCGATATGGGGAACGAAGCGTTCGGTGGAACCAATGAAGACTTTCTCTTTATCTCAAAATACACCCAACTTCGCATTAGAGATATCCTGATGGATCAGTTAGCGATGGACTGGAGACCACAGATTGCCAAGCCTGTGGTAGAACTCTGGCAGAACAAGAATGCGTTCACTGGCAGGCAGATCGAGAACATAACTTGGAAGATGAAGGAACTTCCCAAGCACCTGAGAGCGAGGGCGTACACATCAGAGTTTGCTCTTAAATCCTCATGGGCTATGGGGGAACTTCTTGACATCTTTGGCGGGAAAGACTCAGACCTGCATATCTCCCCAGTCCAAATCGATCATCTAATTAAAGGCTACTTCGGCTGGCTGGGTGCAACCACCACAGGGATGTTTGATGTGCTTTCAGGAGGTGTTGATCCAACCACCCGGGTTGATGAGATGCGCGGCCTACTTCCCCTTGGATCGTTCTATCAAGGGTCACCTAAGAAGTCATCCAAGTACATGACGCTCTTTTACGAGCAGTTGGGAGAGGTAAACAAACTGAAGGCGGCATTTGATGCTTACAAGGGTCGGCAAATGGCTGATGAGGCCCGTGCCGTTGTTACGGATAACCTCGATGTGTACCGCTGGCTGAAGACCTACAACAAAGTTAACACCGCCTTCCAGAAAATGAATAAGCGTATCGGGTTGATCTACGATGATGACGAAATGAGTCCCGCCGACAAGAGAAAAGAGATCGACTCCCTCAATGAAAGGAAGGTCGAACTCGCTAAAAAGATCGTCCTGATAAGGGCGGAGCGGGAGACTGAAGAAGGGATAGAAAGTAAGAATCCACTAGGTAGTTTGAGGTCTCAAAATTGAGGCGGATTACTTTAACCGTGGCGGTTTTGTGTGTATTATTAACAGGTTGCGGGACGATGACCAAGGTCGCTACCACTGCTACCGCCGCAACAGTTGGGGCAATCGCCGCAGGCCCACCGGGAGCCATAGTGGGGGCAATCGCAGGCGACCTTACTGGCGAGATAATCATTGAACCTATCCTGACGATATATGAACACAAGAAAAAAGTTGAGGCTGTGGTAAGGCCGGATTCGTTCTGGACACTACTACACAAAATGACCGAGGTGGCTGGTTGGTTGGTTGGACTTTTCCTACTCGCACCATTCCTACTCCCCTTCGTGGCGGGGCTATTGATCCCCGCGCCGGGGAGCAAGAAAAAATGACCTGTGAACACAGGGTTGTGCGAGTGTCATGGATTGATGCAGATGACACGGCTGGTTGGGCGGAATTCAAGGAAAGTAAACCTTGGGTCATCCAAACTGTTGGTTATCTTGTTTCGTCAGGAAAGAAGAAAACGGATTTTGTTGTACTGGCGGACTCGCATTTACCCGACTTAGATCAGTGGGGAGGGCTGAACAGAATACCGATGGGCATGGTTTTAGGAGTCGAAACCTTAGTGGAGTCCGCCCCATGCGGTCACTTTTATGAAAATACTCGTCATACCCGACACTCAGATTAAGCCCGGTGTACCTATCGTCCAGATGAAATGGGCGGCAAGGGCTATAAAAGATTATAAGCCTACCCATGTGGTTCACCTTGGTGACCATTGGGATTTCCCGTCCCTCAGTTCATATAGTTCTAGGCGGGAGATTGAGGGACAGAGGGTTATTGAGGATATCGATGCTGGAAACAAGGCGATGAGCCTGTTCTGGAAAACCCTCAAATCCGTTAAGAATCTACCTGAGTTCCACCTTCACGGCGGCAACCATGAATACCGGCTCACTCGGTATGTGGATGACCACCCTGTTCTGGAGGGGGTTCTGTCAGAAGAATCCATGAATAGAGACGGCTGGAAGTTCCATCCGTTCAAAACTGTGAATGAGATCGGCGGCGTTTACTTTACCCACTACTTTTATGCCCCGTACACAGGCCGAGCCTATGGCGGGACAGCAGATAACATCCTTCGTAACGTGGGATTGTCTTACTGCCAAGGCCACAGGCAGGGAAAATTAGTGGCCGCACGAGCATTACCCACAGGCCAAGTGCAACGAGCGCTTATCTGTGGAAGTTGCTACCTCCATCGAGAGGATTATCTAGGCCCGCAGGCGAAAGAATCTTGGCAGGGCATCGTCATGTTGAACGGCGTCGAGGACGGCGATTACGACATGATGGAGTTGAGCCTGAAGTACCTGTGCCGACGCTACGAGAAGAAAGAATTATCCGAGTACCTGTTGGAAAACGGGATCACACCATGACCGATGAATACTACGAATCACAGGAAGAAAATATGCGTCTACCCAAGCAGCGTCTGATCAGTAACCCCCAGTTTCAAAATGCCCTTATCGGGGCAAAGACGATGAGGGGGAGACTGGCCGCGTGTTACGCGATGCTTTCTCAAACAGGCGCTTTTTCTGACTCGTCTCCAGAGGTTTGGGAGATACAGCAGGAAGTTGCAGACCATATACCAGAGGAATTACAAGATGGCTAAAACTAAAACCGAAGTCAAAGATTCACCAGAAGCCGCCTCTAAGGCGGCTTCTTCTGTTGAAATGCGTAAGTTGCCTCTCGGCAAGCCGTTCGTGAAGAATGATCCGAGGATCAACCGGGCTGGAAGACGTATAGGATCAAGAAACAAATTTTCCCAAGCCTTCACTGATGCCATGCTCCTCGATTTCGAGGTACACGGCGAGTCCGTTATCGCAGAGGTGAGACAGAAAGACCCTTCAACCTATGTCCGTATTGCCACGGCTCTGATCCCTTCTAAGACAGAGCAGGAGATTGAGGTTCGGGATACCTCTTCGGAGAACATATCCGAGATCGATTGGGACATTATTGTTGGCGGGAAGAGTTAAGCCGCCTGACCAGACTTCCTAACCCAAAGGCTCGGCCCGGTGTCGTACCAGTCCACTAGAAGTTGAGATGCTTTAAGCAAATTCGTTGTCTCCAGAGACGTGTACTGGGCTGTGATATCTCCTGTCGAGTGACCCATTAAATCCTTTATTGTCTTCGTCGGCACATCCATCGCCTTTAGTCGTGTGGCAAAGGTGTGTCGTAGATCATGGAATCGGAATGAATGACCCGGGCCTCTGGCATCTGCCAGCCCTACATCCCTCGCGGCATTTTTAAAGCGCCGATTGCCCAGCACGGATAGGTAATTGGCTCTATCCTTGCCGCCCGAAACGAATGTTCCATCACCAGAGCGTGTTCGTGTGGAATGGGTGAAGACATATTCCTCATGCTGTCCTCGTTTGCGCTCGACGATGTCCGAGGATATCGAGTTCAGCACCACACGGTGTGGTATGCCATTCTTGTTGCCGATATCAAACACCGAGCCAAGACCTCGTATCACCACTTCCTGATCCCATTTCAATCCACGGATATATTTATCCCGAAGCCCCGTATGGATGGCGAACAACGCCACGTCCGCTAAGTCGGGTGTCAAGTGTTTCAGCAATTCTCTCTCCTGACCGCCGGTTAAAGGATATCCCTTAACCGGGGTATCATCCAACTTTGCGATATTCCCCGGCGAGTCAATCCAAACCCTATTATGCTCGTCCCGCCATTCTTTGTGAGCCATTTTCAATATGTGGCCCAACACACCCAGACGTTTGTTGATCGTCCCCGCCGAATTTTCATGTACCTCCTTACAATATTCAATCATCTCTTGAACCTTCGGGTGATTGGTATGGATTAATTTCAAAGGAATCCCCCCTAAAAACTTACCCAAAATATATGTGTGGAACTCCGCATCCTTGATCTGGTGAGCGCTCTTGCGCGTTTTCCAATATTCCTTGATTCCATCATCCACCGTGAATGATTTTCTCGGTGGCCCTTCCTCAAGTTCTTTTTTCGTGTTGAAGATTACCCTTAAAAAAAGTTCTGCCGCGACCTCGAAGTCTGTTTCGTAGGTGCTGCCTCGAATTCTGGTTTTGCTCAACCCGGGGTGGAGTGCTAACCCCGGCGGTATCTCAACCACGCGATCCATTTGCCAGATGCCGCTCCTTGAATCTCTGCTCAAACCTTTCATGCTTCCCCCTGTGGTAGTTCATCCATTGGCTTCAATGCCTCATATGGAACCCATATTGCTGGTCTACCGTTCTGGTATCTATCTTCTTTTGGGTAACCTTTACCATCCTTCCCCATGATCCACCCGTGGATTTTGTACCGACCATTAATGCCAGTGACCCTGATAAAGATGTGGTTATCTTTGTCTGTTCCTTTCATATACATTAATGTTGATTCTTTTGGTGAGGATCGAACCTCATAGATACCAAGGTCTCCCTGTCCGAATTCAAACCCATCTGGATATACCTTCAGGTATTTTGCGACAGCCCACTCCGCCATTGCACCTTCAATATGTAGTTGCCAGTCATTAAAATGACCACACCCCATCGTTGGGGCGCGGTATTTCTTTTTAAGGTTTTGGATTTGGCGCATTTGGCCGTTCATCGATGCCAACATCATCTCTTTGGCATTTAGTTCAATGATCACCCCATTTACCAAACTATCGTCTGGCTAGGGACTTAATCGACGGGATAACCCGAAGCGGCGGGACGCTTAATTCATCAATAAATACAGGCGTTAGCCCATCGATGAAATACACTGCTCCACCGCCGGGTAGCACAAAGAGTTGATATCCATCAAAAGAGTCGGGCTTAGGCAGTTTGCCTAGATTCCGCTTGGGAGTGATTACCTTGATGGGTAACTTCAATCCACGCCACATTTTGTGCGGACTGAAGTCACCACCATCACACATCGTTCCCTCCGTATCTAGAAGAGGCTTCATCTAAAACGGGATGTCGTCATCAAAGGAATCATCTTTTTTGTCTTCGGTGAATTCTTTTGGCGTTTTAGCCCTGATCGATCCTGATAACCGTACAGCCCCCCCCTGCGTTTCGCCCTTCCACAGGGATACCCAGACCTCGGCTCG
>TARA_R110002051_G_scaffold47686_1_pt1 | contig 18350 bp, 14 predicted proteins | sample TARA_R110002051 | Tara Oceans TARA_R110002051 (sample SAMEA4397023) | marine metagenome | biome: Polar Biome; feature: [MES] marine water layer (ENVO:01000295) within the mesopelagic zone...; material: water (ENVO:00002006), including particulate matter (ENVO:01000060) such as......
CCTGAGCCAACCGCACCAGTTCCCGTGCCGCGCTCTCGTCGGTAATCAGCGTGTTGCAGCCGATGCGGCGGATGGTGGCGCGGATGGCTATGGCACGGTGGGCGCCGCCGGAGGAGAGGACGATGTGCTTGGCCGTCTTCAGCGTGTCGAGGTCGACGGACATCACCCTTTCGTTGATCGGATGCTTCACTGAGCGGCCCTCGGCGTCGAGGAAGTTGAACATGGTGTCGCAGACGCAGCCGGCGGCGATGAGCTCGTCGAGTTCCGTCTTGGAGATGAAGCCTTCCGACAGCGAGGTCGACTGCGGGCCGATGTCGCCGCAGCTGACGACCGCCAGGTCCATCTTCTCGGCCAGCTCGTAGATCGCCTTCAAGCCGCATTCCTCGATCAGCGCCCGCTTCGTCTTCACCGAATCCACCAGCAGCGGCGCCAGGAACATGTAGCATTCGGCGCCAAACTGGCTCGCCAAGCGCCAGGTGTAGTCGATCGGGTTTGTCTGGTGGACGGCGACGATGCCACCCAGCAGCGAGACCACCTTGCAGCCCTGGCGGCGCGGCGGGCGGAAGCTTGCCAGCGACGCCGTCATCGTCCGGCCCCAGCCGACGCCGATGGTCATGTCGTCCTGGATCACCTCGGACAGGAATTGGCCGAGCGCCAGCCCCACCGCAGCGGCCAGGGCCTCGGCGCCCGCGTCCTTCGTCTCGGGCACGACGATCGCCTCGTCCAGGCCATAGGCCTCTTCCAGCTGGGTGGCGAGCGACAGGCACTCGTCGATGCCGGCATTGATCCAGATCTGCACCTCGGACCGCTTCATCGCCTCGTCCAGCATGCGGATCACCGTCGACCGGCTCACGCCCAGCCGCTCGGCAACATCCTTCTGCGTCAGGCCCTGGTTGTAATAGAGCCAGGCGGCGCGCAGCCGCAGCGACGAGGCTTCGGCTATGCTGGGATGGGTTTCGCGTCTGAGTTTGGCCAAGGGGGCTCCGGCATTGCGTGAACTGGCATAGTGTACGACATGATACTTATGTCGATCCAATTGGGCAAATGTCTTGACTTCGCCATGTTCGGCTGATGATAGTTCCTGAAGGGCGCGTCTCCAGAGGAACGCGATCGGCCAACCATTTACCACCACTATCCAAGGGATATGCCGGGATGACCTCCAAACTCGAACAGCTCCGTTCCATGACCACGGTCGTCGCCGATACCGGCGACATCGAGGCGGTTGCCCGGCTGAAGCCGGTGGATTGCACCACCAACCCGACGATCGTCTTGAAGGCACTCGGCACGCCGATGTTTGCCGATGCCGTCAAGGAAGCGATCACCTGGGGCAAGTCGCAGAACGGCGGCTCCGATGCCGTGGTTGCGGCGGTTGCCGACCGTCTGGCGATCTCCGTGGGTGCCGCACTCGCCAATATCGTCCCGGGCCGCGTCTCGACGGAAGTCGACGCCGATCTCTCCTTCGACACGGAGGCCTCCATCGCCAAGGCGCACGGCATCATCACCGCCTACAAGGAGCGCGGCATCGAGCGCGAGCGCATCCTGATCAAGCTTGCCTCCACCTGGGAAGGCATCAAGGCCGCGGAAGTGCTGCAGACCGAAGGCATCGACTGCAACTTGACTCTGCTCTTCTCCAAGGCTCAGGCCATTGCCTGCGCCGATGCCAAGGCCTTCCTGATCTCGCCCTTCGTCGGGCGCATCCTCGACTGGTACAAGAAGTCGACCGGCCAGGAATACACCTCGGAAACCGATCCGGGCGTCGTTTCGGTGCGCGACATCTACAACTACTACAAGGCCAACGGCATCGAGACGATCGTCATGGGCGCCTCGTTCCGCAACGTCGGCGAGATCGAAGCGCTCGCCGGCTGCGACCGCCTGACGATCAGCCCGGCGCTGCTCGACGAACTGGACAAGGATCAGGGCACGCTGGAGCGCAAGCTCTCGCCCGACAACATCACCGAGGATGCCTTCTTCCCGATCGACGAGAAGAAGTTCCGCTGGATGCTCAACGAGGATGCGATGGCGACCGAGAAGCTGTCGGAAGGCATCCGCTCCTTCGCCAAGGATCTCGTCGGCCTGCGCGAGATGGTCAAGAAGGAACTGGCCGCGGCCTGATCTGCCAGACGCACTCCCATCGAAACGGCTCGCCTCATGGCGGGCCGTTTCTGCGTTCAGGCGAGGAATGTCAGGTGGACGCCGTCCTGCCCCTGCCGGCCAGCATCGTCTTCACGAAGGTCAGGATGAAGATCGCCGTCATCACGAGCACGATCGTCGGGGCGGGCGCGCTGTCGATGAGGAAGCTCGCGTAGATGCCGGTCAGCGACGAGCCGAGTGCGACGGCGATGGCGACGAGCAGCATGCTCTCGAACCGCTTCGTCAGCAGGAAGGCGATGGCGCCGGGGGCAACGACCATGGCGATCGCCAGGATGATGCCGACGGCCTTCAGCGCGCCCACCACCGTCAGAGACAGCACGGCCAGCAGCCCGTAGTGCAGAAGCCGCGTCGGCAGGCCGATCGCCTTGGCATGCTGCTCGTCGAACGCATGCAGCAGGAGGTCCTTGCGCAGGGCCACCAGGAAGGCGAGGCTTGCCAGCGCGATCAGGCCCGTTTCCAGGAGGTCGCGCGGCAGGATGCCGAGCATGTCGCCGAACAGGATGTGGTCGAGATGCACATCGCTCTGCACCTTTACGTAGAGAACGAGGCCCAGCCCGAACATGCCGGAAAAGACGATGCCGAGCACCGTGTCTTCCTTGATGCGGCTGTTTTCCTTGAGGAAGCCGGCCGCGAGCGCGCAGGTCATGCCCGCGGCGAAGGCGCCGACGGCGAGCGGGATCGACAGGATATAGGCCAGCACGATGCCGGGAAAGACCGCGTGCGAGACCGCATCCCCCATCAGCGACCAGCCCTTCAAGACGAGGAAGCAGGAGAGGATGGCCATGGGTGCCGCAATCATCAGGGTCACCAGGAAGGCGCGCTGCATGAAGTCGATCTGGAACGGCAGGATCAGCAGCTGAAGCGTCTCGTTCATGCCGTTTCCTCCAGCGTCCGCCGCAGGCGCCGGCGCGCCGCCAGCATGCCGTGCTTGGGGGCAAACACGAAGGCGGCGAGGAAGATCAGCGTCTGCATCACGACGATGATGCCGCCGGTGGCGCCGTCGAGGAAATAGCTCAGATAGGCCCCGACGAAGCTGGTTCCCGCCCCGATCAGGAGGCCGAGGACGATGACGCGCCCGAAGCGGTCGGTCAGCAGATAGCCGGTGGCGCCCGGCGTCACGACCATGGCGACGACTAGGAAGGCGCCCACCGTCTGCAGGGCGGCGACCGTCGAGGCGGCCAGCAGCGTGAAGAACAGCACCTTCAGGAGGTCGGGCTTCAGGCCGATCGAGCGGGCATGGTTCTCGTCGAAGAAGGCGACCATCAGGTCCTTCCACTTCAGCGTCAGGATCACCAGGCTGACGCCGCCGATGATGACGAGCTGCAGCGTGTCGCCGGGCGTGATCGCCAGGATATTGCCGAGCACGATGGTCTGGATGTTCACCGAGGTCGGCGACAGCGACACCATGAACAGGCCGAGCCCGAAGAAGGACGTGAAGATCAGGCCGATGATGGCGTCTTCCTTCAGCCGCGTGCGCTGGTTGAGGAACAGCATGGCGGCGGCGGCAAGCCCGCCGGAGACGAAGGCGCCGAGTGCAAAGGGGAGGCCGAGCATGTAGGCGCCGGCAACCCCCGGCACGATCGAGTGGGAGAGGGCGTCGCCGATCAGCGACCAGCCCTTCAGCATCAGATAGGCGGAGAGAAAGCCGCATACGCCGCCGACGAGTGCGCTTACCCAGATCGCGTTCAGCATATAGCCGTAGGTGAAGGGCTCAAGAAGCGTCTGGAGCATCCGTTGCCGGCTCCTTCTTCTTGCGGCTGCCATTGCCGTAGGTCACATAGGGCCGCTCGTCGTCGGTGATGACGCGGACGTGGCGCGCATCCTCGTCATCGTGCAGCTCTGGCCCGCCCAGCACGAAGTGGCGCAGCACACCGCCGAAGGCCTTCTCGAGGTTCTCCTCGTTGAAGGTGTCCTCGGTCTTGCCATAGGCCAGCACGGTGCCCTTGACGAAGACGGTGCGGTCGCAGAATTCGGGAACGCTGCCGAGATTGTGGGTGGAAACCAGCATCACCCGGCCTTCGTCGCGAAGGCTGCGCAAGAGTTCGACGATCTGCTCCTCGGTCGTCACGTCGACGCCGGTGAAGGGTTCGTCGAGCAGGATGATCTGGCCTTCCTGCGCGAGCGCCCGGGCCAGGAAGACGCGCTTGCGCTGGCCGCCGGAGAGTTCGCCGATCTGGCGCTTGCGGAACTCCGTCATGCTCACCCGTTCCAGCGCCTGCGCCACCATCTCGTGGTCGCGGCGCGAGGGGATGCGCAGGAAGTTCATGTGGCCGTAGCGGCCCATCATCACGACGTCCTCGACCAGCACCGGGAAATTCCAGTCGACCTCCTCGGCCTGCGGCACGTAGGCCACCAGGTTCTGGCGCAGCGCCTCGCGCGCCGGCATGCCGAGGATCTCGACGGAGCCTTCCGTCAGCGGCACGAAGCCCATGATCGCCTTGAAGAGGGTTGACTTGCCGGCGCCGTTGACGCCGACGAGGCCGGTGATGGTTCCCTTCGGCACCTGGAAGCTCGCATGGCGCAGGGCGGTCATGCCGTTGCGATAGGCGACCGTGATGTCGTTGACGACGAGGCCGTCCGCGGCCTTCTTCACCTTTCCCATGATCATCCGGCGAGCCCTGCGGCGATCGTGCTGGCGGTGACGGCAAGAAGGTCGAGATAGGTGGGAACCGGCCCGCCGTCCTCGCTGAGGGAGTCGACATAGAGGATGCCGCCGTAGCGGGCACCCGTCTCGCGCGCCACCTGCTCGGCCGGATCGGCGGAGACGGTGCTTTCGCTGAAGATCACCTCGATGTTGTGTTCCCGGATGGCGTCGATGACGGATCGGACCTGCTGGGGCGTGCCCTGGCTGTCGGCATTGACGGGCCAGAGGAAGAGCTCCTTGAGGTCGAAGTCGCGGGCGAGATAGGAGAAGGCGCCCTCGCTCGTCACCAGCCAGCGCTTTTCCTCCGGCAGGCCGGCAAGCTTGGCCCGGATCGGGTCGATCTCGGCGCGGATCTTGTCGGCATAGGCCTTGGCGTTCGCTTCATAGGCCGCCGCATTGGCGGGATCGATCTCGCTCAGCCCCTTGCGGATGTTGTCCACGTAGAGGATGGCGTTCTCCGGCGACATCCAGGCATGCGGGTTCGGCTTGCCTTCATAGGAGCCGCCGGCGATCGACATGGGCTCCACGCCGTCGGAGACCGTGACGCTCGGGATGTCGCCGAGGTTGGCGAGGAATTTCTCGAACCAGAGCTCCAGGTTCAGTCCGTTGCGCAAGACGAGGTCCGCATCGCGGGCGCGCAGGATGTCTCGCGGGGTGGGCTGGTAGTTGTGGATCTCGGCGCCGGGCTTGGTGATGCTTTCGACCTCGGCCAGATCGCCGGCGACGTTGCGTGCCATGTCGGCGATGATGGTGAAGGTGGTGACCACCTTCGGCTTCTCCTGCGCCATGACTGCGCCGGGGAAGGCGAGCAATGCGGCACCGATGAGAACGCCCAGTCTCGAAAGAATTCCTGCCATGACCGGTCCTTGTTGCAATTCATTCGCAATCTAACTTAGCCCCGAAATGCCATCTGTCAATGCTATTGCAAATCATTCGCAAAAGATCCCGCGTTGCCGGAAACAGGAGGCCTTAAAAGTTTCTAAAGGAGAATGCGCGAGGGTGAATTCTGCATTCCATCAGGTACTGCGTGAAGTGGGGTAGGCATGTCGGAGTTTGGCGCGTGAAGGGTTTGAAGATCCGGCTGTCGCGGACACTTCTTCTGATCATCGGCGGCGTGACCATCCTGGGCGGCGGGAGTGGTGCGGCGGCGGTATTCATCGGCACCGAACGGCTGCTGGGGCCATCCTACGCGTCGCTCAACGGGCTTGGCTGTACAACCGTCGCAACCGTCAAGATCAAGAAGGCAGACCGCTTCTGGATCCGCAAATACGTAACGACGGACGAGCCGGGAGACGGGATCTCGCGGCTGAAGACCGCGCTGCGCGTGGCTCGCAAGGTCCAGGAGGCGGAGCATTCCGACCTCGTCCAGGTGACCGTGCTCGACCCGGCGGGCCCGACCGAACGCTCGAAGATGCGGGGACGCGCCATCGGCGCGCAGGTCGTCTACATTCCCGATCTCGCCAAGGCGCCGGAAGGTGCATCGGCGCAGCCGATCAAGGCCTACTACGTCGACGGATCGGCAGATGGCAGCGGCGACTTCTGGGGCCTGCGGATCGATCTTCCCCTGGAGGATGCCGAACATCTCGCGACAAGACTGACCGATGACGCGGACTGCATGGATCCGGTCGTCGAAGGCGAAGACGCTGCGGCAGGTCATGGTGCGGCCGCCGGACCTGGCGAAGCCAAGGGCCATGAAGCGCCTTCCGGTCACGGCGAGAGCGAAACGCCCGACGCTGGCGGCGACGGCCACGGCGCCGAGCCTGCCGCTGGCGCTCATGGCGAGGAAACACCTGTCGCCGAGCACGACGGCGGTGAGGAGACCGGCTGGATGGCGTCACTGATGGGCATGGTCGGCCTCGGTGGTGGAGAGGGCGAAGCCCATGACGCCGCTGCCGAATCCGGCCACGAACCACCCGCCGAAGACGAACCTGCCCAGGGCCACGACGCTGCTGGCAAGCAGGGCGCCGCGGACCATGCGCCCGCAGCGGATGCTGCAGCCCATGGAAGCGAGCCCGCGGAAGAGGGCGTCGCCGCCCATCCGCCCGAAGAGGTTGCTCCCGTCGAGGACAAAGGCTGGCTTGCGACCGTCAAGGGCATGGTTGGGCTTGGCGAGACCGTCGAAGAGGAAAAAGTCGACGCCGCCACCGGCGCGCATGAGGATGCGCCGGCTGCAGCGGAGGCTGATCATGCCGCACCAGCGGCGGAGGCCGCTCCTGGCGTCACCGAAGCGGAAGCCCACGCCGAGGGTGCGCCGCCGGCGAAGGCCGACGAGCATGGTGCCGCATGGCTTGCCAAGATGCGTGCCCAGCCGCTGACGCCCGCGGCCGACAGTCCCGCCGCCGCGGCGAGCGAAGAGGTCCATCCGCCAGCCACTGGCGACGATCATTCTGCGACCGAGGCACCGGCCGACGGCGAGAGCGTGCAACATGCCGAGGCGTCGCATGCACCGGTGGTCGCCGAGGAGGACGACCCGGAGCTGCACCGCAGGAAACCCGACGCGCCCGCCGCGACACATTGATCTTGGCGGTTAGCGCTGTCGTCAGCGCGCGCCGGCGGGATGCTAGCCGACGGCCCGTGCCGCCGCTGCCGCCAGTCGAAGGATGTTGCGGGGCTCGTCCGGGATCAGCCGCCGCAGGTCGCTGCCACCGGCCTGGAGGAAGCCTGCCGCCGATGCGGAATAGATCGACATCAGCATGGCGGGCTGAAACGGCAGCAAGGGCGGCATCGTCAGGCGCTGCCGCGCGGCGGTGAGGCTTTCCGGCAGGTAGTCGACATCCAGTTCCCGCGCCAGATCGGCTATCGTGAACGCGTCCGTGCCGGCCAGCTCGTAGATGGCTCCGGCATGCGAGGCCGGATTGGCCAGCACCGTCACGGCGGCATCGGCGAGATCCTCGCGCGCCACGGCAGAGATCGGCGCGCTGCCGAAGGGGGCGCGGATGACGCCATCCACGGGCGCCGCAAGGCTGCCGATCAATTCCGCATAGAGCCCGTTGCGCAGGATGGTCCAGGCCATCCCGCTCTGCTGCAGGCGCCGCTCGGTCCACCGATGCGCCAGCGCGAAACCAAGGTGGTCGCCGGTTTCGGTGAGGCTGGTATAGACGATGTGGCGGACGTCCTGACGTTCCGCCGCGGCGATGACCGCACCATGCCGATTGATGACGATGTCGTCTTCCGCATAGCCGGCGGAGACGAGCAACAGGGTCTCGACCTCGCTGAAATCGAGGGAGCCGGGGTCGTCGAAATCGATCCTTCGGGTGTCTTGCTGTCCGCCGGCCGCGTGCCGACTGCCGGTGGCGAAATGCAGTCCGGCGACGCTGGCCTTTTGTGCAACAAGGGTGGAGAGGTGGCCGGAGCCTCCGGTGATCAGTATCATGGCTTGTGTCCTCTAGCTTGGGGGCACATCTACCTATTGCGGCTGTCAGCCGGGCGTAAGGAGGCACATTGATGTTCGCTGAAGACGATGTTTCAGAAGAGATACTGGAGCCCTGCGGCACGCCGGATCACGAGGACTGCGGCCTGCGGCTGATCCTCGACCGTCTCGGCGAGAAGTGGACGGTGATGACGGTTGCCGAGCTTGCGGGCGGTCCGCGACGTTATCGGGAGATCGAGCGTTCGCTGTCGGGTGTCACCCAGCGGATGCTGACGCTGACGCTGCGCCGGCTGGAACGGGACGGCTTCCTCAGCCGGACCGTCGAGCCCACCAATCCACCGTCGGTGACCTATGCGCTGACGGCAAGCGGGCAGAGCTTTGCCAGGATGGTGACGCATCTGGTCGACTGGTCGCGGTCGCACAAGGACACAATCCGGCTGGCGCAGCAGGATTTCGACCGGCACCACGTAGGCTAGCTCTGCTGCCGCGGGAGGGCGGCAGCAGCGGACCTCCGGCTCATCAGTCCGCCTTGCCGCGGCGGGCCGGGAAGAGGATGACGTCGCGGATCGAGGGAGCGTTGGTCAGGAGCATGATCAGACGGTCGACGCCGATGCCGAGGCCGCCGGCCGGGGGCATGCCCTGGTCGATGGCGTCCAAGAACTCCTCGTCGAGCTGCTTTTCCTTCTCGCCGCGCGCATGCGCCTGCTCCAGCTGCTCGACCATGCGGGCGCGCTGCTCTTCCGGATCGTTCAGCTCGGAGAAGGCATTGCCGATCTCCCAGGTGTTGCAATAGGTCTCGAAGCGTTCCACCAGGCGCGGTTCGCCGGGGACTTCCTTGGCAAACGGCGAGATGTCCTTCGGGAAATGCGTCACATGCGCCGGCTGGATCAGCGTCGCCTCGACCTTCTCCTCGAAGATGAAGGCCAGGCATTCGCCCCAGGTCCAGTCCTTCTCGACCTCGAAGCCGGCGGCCTTGGCGGCGGTGCGGGCTTCCTCATCCGTCTTCATGGCGAGGAAGTCGATTCCGGTTGCCTCCTTGACGGCGTCGGGCATGGGCACGCGGCGGAACGGCCCCTTGAAGGAGATTTCGGTCTCGCCGTACATGAAGTCGGTCGTGCCGTGGATGGCGGTGGCAAGCTCGGCGTAGAGGCGTTCCACGAGGTCCATGATGTCCTCGTAGTCGGCATAGGCCCAGTAGCACTCCATCATCGTGAATTCAGGGTTGTGCCGGGTCGAGACGCCTTCATTGCGGAAGTTGCGGTTGATCTCGAAGACCTTGTCGGAAAGACCGGAGACCAGCGTCCGCTTCAAAAACAGTTCCGGCGCGATGCGCAGGTACATGTCGAGCTTCAGCGTGTTGTGGTGCGTCTTGAAGGGCTCGGCCGTGGCGCCGCCGTAGACGGAATGCAGCATCGGCGTCTCGACTTCCATGAAGCCGTCGTTCTCCATGAAGCGGCGGATGCCGGAGACGATCCTCGAGCGCTGCTGGAAGCGCAGCTTGGAATCCTCGTTCGTCAGGATGTCGAGATGGCGCTTGCGGTAGCGCTGCTCGATGTCGGACAGACCGTGGTACTTCTCCGGCATCGGCAGGAGCGCCTTGGTCAGCATGGTGATCTCTTGCGCATTGATCGTCAGCTCGCCGCGCTTGGTGCGGCGCACGATGCCGGTGACGCCGATGATGTCGCCGAGGTCGATCAGGGGCAGTAGCTCGCGCGCCGCTTCCGGCGTCGTGTCCTTGTGGGAAAAGATCTGGATCTTGCCCGAGGCGTCGCGCAGGTCGATGAACATGCCGGAATTGCGGGACGAGAAGACGCGGCCGGCGACCGTCACCACATCCTGCGTCTCGACGTCGTCCTCGAGGCCCGCGTATTTCTCGGCGAGCTCGGCATTGGTCATCGTCCGGTGGAAATGCGCCGGATAGACGTCCCCGACCTTGTCGCGCAGCAGTGCCAATTTTTGGGCACGGACTTCCGTGACGTCGGAGGAGAGGGCGGTTTCGGTCTTCTGGTCGGTCATTTTTATCTCGCCTACTTCGGGCATGGAATACTCAGCGCTGCGGCTGGCTCGGCCTAACCCTCCCCCTTGTGGGGAGGGTCGGAGCGAAGCGACGGGGAGGGGTTTCCTCAGTTCAGGAAGAAAGACCCCTCCCTAACCCTCCCCACAAGGGGGAGGGGACCCGTCGCGTATGTCGCTACTTTCCGTCGCCCACCATGGACGCCACCACCGTTGCCGCAATCTTCAGGCGCTGGCGCACGACGGAGCGGCCGAGTAGCGCCATGGAGTCAAACAGCGGCAGCGAGCGCGACGAGCCGGACATGGCCACGAAGAGCGGCGGGGTGACGACGCGCAGCTTCTTGCCGAGCTTGTCGGCAACGGCACGCAGTTCCTGGTCGATCGCCTCGACGTTCCATTCGAGGATCTTCTCGAGATCCGCCTGGACCGTGTTGATGATCTCCAGCGTCTCGGCCGGGCTCGTCTTCAGTCCGGCAAAGGAAGCAGGCGTCAGGCCGACGTCGCTGGCCAGCAGGAAGCCCGCCAGCTGCGGCAGTTCGCCGAGCTTGGAAATGCGGCTCTGCGACAGCTTCAGGCCTTCCGTCAGGCGCTGGTTCTCGGACGCCCATTCGAGGGTGCGGGCAATGAAGTCCTCCGGCGTCAGCTTCTCGCGCAGCCAGCGGCCGTTCAGCCAGTCGAGCTTCTGGATGTCGAAGATGGCGCCGGCCTTGGAGAGGTTGTCGGGATCGAACTTCTCGATCAGGTCATCCATGGTCAGCAGTTCTTCGCCCTCGGCGATCTGGATGAAGAACAGGCCGAGGAAGTTCATCAGCGCTTCCGGCAGGTAGCCGAGCGCCGAGTAGTAGGAGATCGAGGTCGGGTTCTTGCGCTTCGACAGCTTCGACTTGTCGGCATTGCGCATCAGCGACAGATGCATGAACACCGGCTGCTCCCAGCCGAAATAACGGTAGAGCAGGATGTGCTTGGGCACCGAGGCCAGCCACTCTTCGCCGCGGGCGACGTGGGTGATCTTCATCAGGTGGTCGTCGATGACATTGGCCATGTGATAGGTCGGCATGCCGTCGCCCTTGATCAGGACCTGCATGTCGACCGAATCCCACGGGATCGAGACGTCGCCATAGACGCCGTCGGTAAAGTCGCAGGAGCCTTCGGTCGGGATCTTCATGCGGATGACCGAGCCTTCGCCGGCAGCCATCTTTGCGGTGACTTCCTCGGCGCTGTAACGCAGGCAGAGACCGTCGTACTTCGGCGGCTTGCCGGCAGCGCGCTGCGCCTCGCGCATCTGCTCCAGCCGTTCGGGCGTGCAGAAGCAGCGGAAGGCGTGGCCCTTGTCGAGAAGCTCCTGCGCGTAGGGCTGGTACATGTCCTTGCGGTCGGACTGGCGGTAGGGGCCGTAGGGTCCGCCGACGTCGGGACCTTCCGCCCAGGTGAGGCCGGTCCATTTCAGGGCGTCGAGCACCTTCTGCTCGAACTCCGGCGTGGAGCGCGTCGCGTCGGTGTCCTCGATGCGCAGAATGAACTCGCCGCCCATCTTCTTGGCGAAGAGGTAGTTGAACAGCGCGATGTAGACAGTGCCGACATGCGGTTCGCCGGTCGGCGAGGGGGCGATGCGGACGCGGGGGCCGGAAGTGCTCATGGATAATGCTCGATTTGGCGCCTTCAGTGGCGCTGACCTGCGTGTCTCGGGATAGCAGGCCTTAGCGCATATTCAGCGTCGAGCGTCAAGACTCAAGGGTCGGCGAGCGGGCGACTAGCCCACCGGCCACACCCAGAGCAGCGTCGGCACGCTGACCAGCACGATGATGAAGGAGAGCGGCAGGCCGAGGCGCGGATAGTCGCTGAACTTGTAGCCGCCCGGACCCATTACCAGTGTGTTGCACTGGTGGCCGACCGGGGTCAGGAAGTCGGAGCCCGCGCCGATCGCCACCGCCATCAGGAAGGCCTCTGGCCGATAATCGAGCGCCGTGGCGAAGCTTGCCGCGATCGGCCCCATGACGAGTACGGTCGCTGCATTGTTGAGGAAGGGCGTGACGCCCATTGCGGTGACCAGGATCAGTGCCAGTGCCGCCCAGGGCGGCAGGCCGGTCGCCATATTGCCAAGCGCCCCGGCGATCAGTTCGCTTGCCCCGGAGGTTCGCAGGGTGTCGGCGACCGGAATCAGGGCTGCCAGCATGATGAGGATCGGGCCGTCGACGGCCTTGTAGAGGTCGGTCAGCGGGATGGCGCGGAAAACGGCCATGCCCAGCGCGGCCGCGAAGAAGGCGATGGCGACGGGCACCCAGCCGAGTGCCGTCGAAATCATCGCCGCTGCGAGGATGACCAGCGGGATGAAGGCCTTGCGCTTGGTGCCGAGCATGACTTCCCGCTGCGCCAGCGGCAGCAGGGCGAAGTCCTGCATGACGCCGGGAAGCGCATTGCGGTTGCCCTGCAGAACGATGACGTCGCCCGCCATCAGCGTCAGGTCGCGCAGGCGCTCGCTGAGGCGCTGGCCGCGCCGGCTGACCGCCAGAAGATTGACGCCGCGGGTATAGGAAAGAGCCAGCTCCCGCGCCGACAGGCCGGAAAGGGGCGATTCACGCGAGATGATCGCCTCGATGGAAATCAGGTCGTCGAGCTGTTGCCCGCGCCCCTTCAAGGGCTTGCCGGAGAGCTGCAGCTTGGCGCCCGAGACGACCCGGTCGATGGCCGCGGAACGGCCTTCGAGGATGATCGTGTCGTTCTCGCGCAGGTTCAGGTCGGGAAAGGGCGACATGCGCGTCGCGCCCCGCAGGATGGCGGTCGCGATGACCTCGCCGTCTCCCCGCTTCAGCAGTTCGCCGAGCGGCCTGCCGACGACGTTGGACTGGGCCGACACGGTTGCTTCCGAGGTGTAGTTGGCGATCTCGACCGCCTCCTCCAGAGAGGTATTCTGCCGGGTCCGCGACGGCACCAGCCAGTGGAAGAACAAGAGGAAGGTGATGCCGACCAGGGTCAGGATGGCGCCCACGGGCGTGAAGTCGAACATGGTGAAGGGCGTCCCGGTGAGATCGGCCCTCAGCTGCGAGACGACGATGTTGGGGGAGGTGCCGATCTGCGTCATCAGGCCGCCCAGCAGTGCGGAGAAGGCCATCGGCATCAGGTATTTCGACGGCGAAATGCCTGAGCGCTTGGAGAACTGGAAGGCCACCGGCATCATGATCGCCAGCGCGCCGATGTTCTTGATAAAGGCCGACAGCACCGCGACGACGATCATCAGCAGCGCAAGCTGCGTCCTGATCGAGGTGAGATTGGGGAAGAACTTCTTGATGGCGATGTCGACGATGCCGGAGCGTGCGACCGCGGCGCTGACCACAAGGGCACTGCCGACGATGATGACGATGTCGTCGGAAAAGCCGGAGAATGCCTCTTCGAAGGGGACGATGCCCACCGCCACCGCAGCGATCAATGCGCAGCAGGCGACCATGTCATAGCGAAACCGGTCCCAGATGAAGACGACCATCATCAAACCGATAATGGTAAAGGCGAAGATCTGCTCTGTTGTCATATGACCCCGGAAGAAACGTGAAGCGGTCCTGCTTCACCGCGCGCCTGCGCTGGAAGAGTTGCACAACGTGGCGGTCACGGAAAGGTGCCCGTGGTTCGCACAATAAAATGGCCCGCTTGCGCAGGCCATTTTCGACGTGTCCCTCAATGGACGGAGGTGCCGGATTTGCGTCGCTTGCGGGCGAACATGTTGAGCACCTCGACCAGGGCGGAGAAGGCCATCGCGGCATAGATATAGCCCTTCGGCACATGGAAGCCCATGCCTTCGGCAATCAGTGTCGTGCCGATCATCAGCAGGAAGCCGAGCGCCAGCATGACAATGGTCGGGTTCTTCTCGATGAAGTTGGCGAGCGGTGTGGCCGCGATCAGCATGACCGTGACGGCGGCGACGACGGCAATGATCATGATCGGCAGATGCGGCGTCATGCCGACCGCGGTGATGATGCTGTCGATCGAGAAGACGAGGTCGAGCAGGAGGATCTGGCCGATGGCCGCACCGAAGGTGATCGAGGCGGCGCCGCCGACCATGTCTTCCTTGTGATCGACCGGATCGACCGAATGGTGGATTTCCTTCGTCGCCTTCCAGACCAGGAAGAGGCCACCGGCGATCAGGATGAGGTCCTTCCAGGAGAAGGCGTGGCCGAAGACCTCGAAAAGCGGTTCCGTCAGCTGCACGATCCAGGCGACGGTGCCAAGAAGCGCAAGGCGCATGACCAGCGCCAGGCCGATGCCGATCTTGCGGGCACGCTCCCGGCTTTCGGCAGGAAGCTTGTTGGTGAGGATCGAAATGAAGATCAGGTTGTCGATGCCGAGGATCACTTCCATGATCACAAGAGTCACCAGCGCCACCCATGCGGCTGGATCCTGAGCGAGCGTGATAATTCCCTGCATCCGATGTTTTCCCTCAAGGTAGCGGCCGATGAACCGCCGCGGTGGCGAAAGATGTAAGGGAAGTTGGCCCGATAGCAAGAGCTTCTGGCGGTGCAGCAACAGCAGCGATTTTTGATTTACGTACCTCAGAATTTGATCTATCACATCCGCGGGAGGACGAATGAAGCCTACGGTCCACGATATCGCTCGTTCGGCGGGCGTCAGCCTTGCCACCGTCGACCGTGTCCTCAACGGTCGCCCGGGTGTGCGCAGCGTGACCCGGGAGAAGGTGGAGCAGGCCATCGTGGCGCTCGGCTACGTCCGCGACCTGGCCGCCGCCAACCTCGCCAAGGGCCGTACCTACAGCTTCTGCTTCGTGCTTCCGGCCAACGACAATTCCTTCATGATCCGGCTCCGCGAAGAGGTCGAGGATGCGATCCGGCGGTCGGCGCCGGAGCGCGCGCGGATCGAGATCGTCGAGGTTCCGGCCTTCGATGCCGCGGCGCTGGTAACTGCCCTGGACGCCATTCGAGACCAGGGGGGCGATGGCGTGGCGCTGGTCGCGGTCGACGCACCCGAGGTTCGCGCGGCGGTCGAGCGTCTGACGCAGGCCGGGATCGCCGTCGTCACGCTGGTCTCGGACCTCGGCGCCTCGAGCCGCGACCATTACGCGGGGATCGACAACAGCGCGGCCGGCCGGACCGCCGCCAACCTGATGGGGCGCTTCCTCAGCAAGGTCGACGGCCGGGTGGCGATCCTCGCCGGCTCCATGCTCGTTCGTGACCACCGGGAACGGCTGGAAGGGTTTCTGTCCGTGCTGGGCGAGGAGTTTCCGCGCGTGGCGATCCTGCCTGTCATCGAGGCGCGCGACGATCCGGCGCTGGTGGAGACGATGGTCCGCGAGGCGCTGCGCCGTCATCCTGACATCGCCGGCATCTACAGTCTCGGTGCCGGCAACCGCGGCCTCATCCGCGTGCTGAAGGAAAAGGGCACGGCCAGCCGGCCGGTGGTGATCGCCCATGAGCTGACGGCATCGACCCGGGAGGCGCTGCAGGGCGATCTCATCGATGCGGTCCTGAACCAGGACCCCGGCCACGAGGTCCGCAGCGCCATCCGCGTGCTGAAGGCGAAGGCCGACGGCCTGCCGGTGCTGGCCGCCCAGGAGCGCATCCGCATCGACATATTCTTGAAAGACAATCTGCCCTGAGGGCAGAAGGAAAGGAACGACATGTATCTCGGTCTCGATCTCGGAACGTCAGGCGTCAAGGCGATGCTGATCGACGGTGAGCAGAGGATCATCGGTTCGGCGAGCGGTGCACTGGATGTGTCGCGACCGCATTCCGGCTGGTCGGAGCAGGACCCGGCCCATTGGATCCGCGCCACGGAAGAGGCAGTCGGCGCGCTCGCCCAGCAGCTTCCGACGGAGATGGCGGCGGTCAAGGGCATCGGGCTCTCCGGTCACATGCACGGCGCGACGCTGATCGACAAGGACGACAGGGTGCTGCGGCCCTGCATCCTCTGGAACGACACGCGCTCCTTCAAGGAAGCGGCCGACCTCGACGCCGATCCGCGCTTTCGCGCCATCACCGGCAACATCGTCTTTCCGGGATTCACCGCGCCGAAGCTCGTCTGGGTGAAGAACAACGAGCCGGAGATCTTCGCCAAGGTCGCCAAGGTCCTGCTGCCGAAGGATTACCTGCGCCTGTGGCTGACCGGCGAGCACATCTCCGAGATGTCTGATTCGGCCGGCACGTCCTGGCTCGATACCGGCGCGCGCAAGTGGTCGGCCGAGCTTCTGGCGGCAACCGATCTCTCCGAAAGCCAGATGCCGTCGCTTGTCGAAGGCACGGAGCCGGGCGGCACGCTGCGCGGCGAGCTGTCCTCGAAATGGGGCATGGGTGCAGGCGTCGTCGTGGCCGGCGGTGCCGGCGACAATGCGGCCTCTGCCTGCGGCATGGGCACGGTGGCGGAAGGCCATGCCTTCGTTTCGCTCGGCACCTCGGGCGTGCTGTTTGCCGCCAACGGTTCCTATCTGCCGAAGCCGGAAAGCGCCGTGCATGCCTTCTGCCATGCGCTGCCGAACACCTGGCACCAGATGGGCGTCATCCTGTCGGCGACCGATGCGCTGAACTGGCACGCGCATGTCACCGGCAAATCCGCCGCCGAACTGACCGGCGAACTCGGCGACGCGCTGAAGGCGCCGACCGGCGTCACCTTCCTGCCCTATCTGTCGGGTGAACGCACACCGCACAACGATGCGCAGATCCGCGGCGCCTTCATCGGGCTCGGCCACGAATCGAGCCGCGCAGTGCTGACCCAGGCCGTGATGGAAGGCGTCACCTTCGCGATCCGCGACAATCTTGAGGCACTGAAGTCCGCCGGCACCTCGATCTCCCGCGTCACCGCCATTGGCGGCGGCTCGCGCTCGCGCTACTGGCTCGCCTCGATCGCTACGGCGCTCGACGTCCCGGTCGACATCCCGGCGGACGGCGACTTCGGGGCGGCCTTCGGCGCGGCGCGATTGGGACTGATCGCTGCGACAGGCGCCGATCCTGTCGCCGTCTGCTCGGCGCCCGAGACGGAGGCGACGATCGATCCGGTGGCTGCGCTTTCGGGAGCCTATGAGGATGCCTATGCCCGCTACCGGGCGACCTATCCGGCGATCCGGTCGCTGATGCATTAGCAGCGCTCTTTTCGAGGGGTACGAAAACCCCTCCCCAACCCCTCCCCACAAGGGGGAGAGGCTTCATTGCCCCAAGCTCCGCTTTGCCGTGTGGGATGGCGGTGCCTCTGGTTCTCTCCCCCCTTGTGGGGGAGATGCCGGCAGGCAGAGGGGGACTTTTCACGCGTTAAGAACCAACAGGAGGACATACCCATGAGCACAGGCTTTTTCGGAGACATCCAGAAGATCAAATACGAAGGGCCGGACAGCACCAATCCGCTGGCCTTCCGCCACTACAATCCCGACGAGATCGTCGCCGGAAAGCGGATGGAGGACCATCTGCGGTTTGCCATCGCCTATTGGCACACATTTGCCTGGGAGGGCGGCGATCCCTTCGGCGGGCGCACCTTCGATCGGCCCTGGTACGGTGACGACATGGGCAAGGCCAAGCTCAAGGCGGACGTCGCCTTCGAGATGTTCAGCCTCATCGGCGCGCCCTACTACTGCTTCCATGACGCGGACGTGCGGCCGGAAGGCAATTCCTTTGCCGAGAACACGAAGAACCTGAACGAGATCGTCGACTACTTCGCCAAGAAGCAGGAAGAGACGGGCGTCAAGCTGCTCTGGGGCACGGCAAACCTCTTCTCCAACCGCCGCTTCATGTCGGGTGCGTCGACCAATCCCGATCCGGACGTGTTTGCCTATTCGGCCGCCACCATCAAGACCTGCATGGATGCCACCATGAAGCTCGGCGGCGAGAACTATGTTCTCTGGGGCGGTCGCGAAGGCTATGAGACGCTTCTCAACACCGATCTGAAGCGCGAACTCGACCAGATGGCGCGCATGCTCACCATGGTCGTCGAGTACAAGCACAAGATCGGCTTCAAGGGCACGATCCTGGTGGAGCCGAAGCCGCAGGAGCCGACCAAGCATCAGTATGACTATGATGTCGGCACGGTTTACGGCTTCCTGAAGAAGTACGGCCTCGAAAACGAGGTGAAGATGAACATCGAGCAGGGTCATGCGATCCTGGCCGGTCACACCTTCGAGCACGAGCTGGCGCTTGCCGGTGCACTCGGCATCCTCGGCTCCATCGACATGAACCGCAACGACTACCA
>TARA_R110002051_G_scaffold300219_1_pt1 | contig 18344 bp, 18 predicted proteins | sample TARA_R110002051 | Tara Oceans TARA_R110002051 (sample SAMEA4397023) | marine metagenome | biome: Polar Biome; feature: [MES] marine water layer (ENVO:01000295) within the mesopelagic zone...; material: water (ENVO:00002006), including particulate matter (ENVO:01000060) such...
GTTGTTTTTGAGTCTGCGAGAAAACAAGCTTTAAAATGCAAGTACTTTTAGAATACTAAAAGGCTAAACTTGCGTTGGTGCGCGGAACAAACCAAAAGACAGAGAATTTTTGTTTTTACAAAAAACTGGGTTTTGGTTTGTGGGGAAGATTAAAATAAATCAAAAACCAATTTTAAAAAAGTATACATTATCACTAGGTGAAGAATATCCTTCAGTATTATATATACTAGCTTTTGCATAAGCTAACTGAATATTTTGATTTGTTATAGCCGCTAAACCTGCTCCAATAGTGGAAATTTTATTGTTCATAGGTGCAATAACAATATTATTATCTGACAAGTTTTTACTTTCAATATAAGATAATATTTGATCTTTGGTTTGCATCGGGTCTATAAGGGAAAATTTAAACTCTTTAGCTTCTGGATGTCTTAATAGAAGTTTTTTATGGCGCTCACAATTAATTTTCATATGATTATCTTCGATCGGTAAGTCTCCAAAACCTAATGTAATGGAATCATACTCATACTCCTCAATAATTCTAATTGTTCTATCATACTCGAATCCAAATAAAATAATTAAATGGTTCTTCTTTGTTGGATCCGTAAAACCAGGAAAACCAATTATAGTCCTGATATCATCTACCCCCTTTGAAAGCCATTTATCTTTATTATCCTTATCTTTAATAGAATACTCTTTAGCACCAACATAGGTTATAAAAACATTACCTAGTAAATGCTTCTTATTTTCAATCAATTTGATTAACACTAATAAAGACTCATGAGTAAAGGTAGTTGTATCAATTAATATATTTGGTGCTTTATAATTATGAGTAACTTCATTAATTACTTTCATAATTTTAATATAGTTTAATATAGCATCATTCGAATTTAAGGCTACAATATTAGATTTGATTGCCAACAAATTATTTAATTCCACAGCATTAGCACAAATACTTTTTACCTCATTTTCATTAAAAAATATATAGCTTTCTTTTATATCCGAATCATCAATAAGCTTTGGTATAATAAAACACCTTTCTTCAAAACTTGCAGAACATAAGAATACATCTATTGAAGAGATATTAAAATTTGAACTAAAATCACTAAAATTATAAAACATGGCTATCATCAATTTCATTAAACATAGATATTTGACCATCATCAACAGCACCATCAATATCCTTAATTAAGGCTAGGATAAATTTCCTTGGATTATCAAGGGATAATTTTAATATAGCTGCATCCATAAATTTATAGCCTGCAAAACTTGAAGGATCTAATCCAAAATGAGGAGATAAGATTCTATTTAATATATATAATCTAGCTTTACCTGTACCATACTTATTACCAATCATTGATTTTTGCAAATAGCCATGTTGAACTCCTAGATCAATTATTCTAGTCAGTTCTTCATCTGGTTCATCATTCAAAGCTATAGAGAAAACTCTTCTTTCTGACGCATTTGAAACTATTATTTTTTGAAATAGACCACCCATTCCCATAATTAAATTTCGTAACTTATCCATATCACCTTTATTAGCTGCTTCTTTTCTATACTTATCAAATTCAGATTCCATTTTTTTTCTGGAACATTTCTTAATTTCATGATCTTGAACTGAAGGACTTATAATATCAAATTCATTTCCATCTGCTTTAGACAATTCTCCAACATACATTTCAGATGCAAAATCAATAAATTCTCTTACAATACCAGATGATATATTTACTAATTGTTTAAATCCAGCATAACTATAAGTATACCTATTGCCCCCTAACCCTTTTATAAAGTCCGGTTCAGCATACCTATAAGCATAATCATAAGCCTGACCCATAGTTTTACCTAGTTGTATTTGATCTTTTTCATATTGTTTTTTTAAAGCCTCAATTTTATCTCTTTGTGCAATATCAACAGGAAAAAAAACTTCAGGATCAGTAACTTTAAAATCAAATTTTTTCAGTCTTTTTTCTACTATTTCCTTTACTCTCTTAAAATATAAACCTTTTTTAGTTGTATAAATATCATTAACGTTAACTTCTGAATAATCGTGTGGTGTATCAATTCTTGATCCATTTATAGTGCTAAATATTTTATATTTAAGCTGAGTGGAAATCTTTAAACTTACTTCATTAGTAGTTCTCAGCGACACCCAAGAATTCAGTATTTTTCGTTGAGTCTCAGAAAGCTCATCTGCATCATCGATTAATAAATAAATTGGTTTAGTCGGCATGAAAGGAAGTTTTCTAATTCTTGTTAAAATTTCAAAAAGAAAATCAGAATATAATAACAAAGTACCATTATATGGTATTGGTTCCGTAATGCCAATTAGTTTTTTTATATAGCCATGCTGAAACTCACTTGATACTTCTCTTAACGTATCTATAATATCATCAAAAGTATCTTTAATAGGGTTATCTTCTTTTAAAATTTTATTTTCCTCATAACCAGAATATTTCAAAAACTTAACAAAAACGTTATTGAAAAATTCTGAGAGAGCTTTTCTATTTATTTCATTATCTTCAAATTTAACTTCCGAAAGTTCTTTAAAAATTGACAATGCAAAATTAACAACCATAAAGTGCTCATTTAACAGAGCTTCTCCATGCTTGTTATTTAATTTAATATCAGTTTTATTTAAATGTCCTTTTTTGATAGGAATATAAATACCAAAATAACCAACATCAGATATCTTCCTTGGTTCTTTTAACCTTATTCCTTCATTATCTACTAAAACCTGACAATCAGGTTTCATGAAACGAAACATCATGCTTTTACCAGACCCTCTTGCACCATTAATAAATGTGTGGCCAATAACTGGTACACTATAATATTCACCAAATACAGGAACAAATAAATCAATAACATCATTAGGATTTATATCATCTGGATATTTAAATTCAAATGGATTTTTATTCATCTTTTGGTTTTTTAATTAATTTTTGAAAATAAGAGCCATCAAGTTTGTTACCATTTTTAACTAATTCAGGGCACATGTCATAAATTGATACATTGTTACTTGGATATCCTTTTTCTGACAAAGTAAAAGTAATCTCTGAATGTACTTCTTCATGGATATCATCAGAATAGAAATTCATTATAACTAGTATCTTTTCGATATTTAAATATGGCTTCCAAAATCTCGAACAATAAATTCTTTCATTATGCATTTTTAAAACTCGAGTGTATATCTCTTCCATCAAGAAAACCTCTCCATCATCTTTACCAAACTCTTTCTCCAAGTATTTTTCATCAATATCAAAATGCAATTCAACTGTTTCTTTTTCATGATCAACCAAAACAGAATTTAAACAAGCAGAATACGCATGATATACCTCACTAGATTTAGGTAATTCTTTATTCTTCAAAAGTTCTACATCTGCTCGAAATCTATCGTCTGCAATTTCATCTGCAAATCTTAATATTGAAGCAACCAAACGTAATCTTATTAACTCATCTAGTACTGGAGCTTTAGGTTTTAATTGGGAAATTGTATCTCGATTATCAGTCCCGGGTATTTTTCCTCCATGAACTTGGGCAATATTCAAAATATACTTTTTTTCTACGTGATCTGAACCAATATGCTCTTTTCCCTCTGCAACTATGTCCATGATTTTTTGTTCGTGACCAGTTCTTCCATAAAAATTCCCTAAATCATGTAGTTGAATTGCACTTAATAAGCAGAATATTTCCCTATAAGTTAATAATTTATCAGAGGTGTTTAATAGTTGAGTTGCTCTTTTAATAACAGTATCAATATGTCTGGGGCCATGATCATTTAGCCATAGTATTTTTTCTAGTTTAAAAATTTCATCTTCATTATCCGCCTTTTTAAGTTCATCAATTTGAGATTTTATGCTAGTAATAATTGCACCTTTTGTTGTTTCTTCATGCTTAGGCATAAGATATTTTTTTAATCCCTCATATAATGAAAAGTATTTTATCTTTCTTCCACTAATTTCAAAACCAGCATTTGAATCTTCTAATATTGCTTCTAAATTTTTATCCATTATTTATTTAATTCAAATCTTTTATTTTTTTAAAAACAGCTTTTGCTAATAGTGGTGGCACTGCATCACCTACTTGTTGCTGAATATGTACTAATGGTCCTTTAAAAATATAGTCGTCTGGAAAAGACTGTAATCTTGCAGCTTCTCTTATTGACAACCCTCTATCTTCTGTAGGATGTATCAGCATGCTTTTTCTATAATTTGCGATTACATAAGCTGGTTCATCAGATTTTAATCTTCTGTAAATTCCATGATGACAGCGAGAAGGATCAGCATAATTTGTCATTAAATCTAATGGTATGTCACTCCAATTATGACCTTGCCTAATATGCCTATATCTTTTGATAACCAAATCAGAATTTTTCGAAACATAATTTTGAGATACTTTTCTTTTTTTACCACGCATTAATTTAGCGTAATCTGATTCTGCTTTATATTTATAATTCAAAATATGTTCTTTTGAACCATTACTTAATACTGGTAAATCAGATAATGCATCATCAACTGTAACAGGATTACCAACAAAATCCCCATTGGGAAATTCAAAAGCAATTCCATGTCTAGACGCTACAATAAATATCCTTTCTCTTTTTTGTGGCACTCCAAAATCGACAGCATTTAATATCTTAAAATTTGGTGTATAGCCTCTAGAATGTAAGTTATTACATATTTCTTCAAGAAAAAAACCTTTGTCTAAATTTTTTAAGCCAGGAACGTTTTCAATTACTACCCAATCTGGTTTAACAATATCAATTGACCTCATAAACTCCATAAACAACCAATTCTTTGGGTTTTCTGTAGATCGAGTTTTTCTGTTGGCATAAGAATAGCCTTGACAAGGTGGACCACCAAAAAGGACTACTCCTTGATTTTTTTTGTCAAAGCTGAACTCATGTATATTTTTAATATCATCAGTAACAACAGTAGCCTCTTTATGATTGTTTAAATATGTTTGTGCAGCATAAACATTTTTTTCAACTGCTAATGCTACCTCAATACCTGCGTACTTTGCTCCAAGACCCATACCTCCTGGACCCGAAAAAATTTCAACTCCTATCATACTGCAATTGGTGCTTTAATTGATGGATGTGGATTATATCCTTCTAATTTGAAATCTTCATATTTAAAATCAAAAATTGATTTAACCTCTTTATTTATGATCATTTTCGGATATTCTCTAGGCTTTCTACTTAACTGCAATTTAACTTGTTCAAAGTGATTTTTATAAATATGTACATCACCAAATGTATGAATAAAATCCCCTAATTCTAAATTGCTTACTTGAGCAATCATCATAGTTAATAATGCAAAAGATGCAATATTGAATGGAACTCCCAATAATAAATCAGCACTTCTCTGATATAACTGACACGATAATTTTCCTTCTGAAACATAAAACTGAAATAGGGTATGACATGGTGGCAATGCCATTTTATCAATATCTGCAACATTCCAAGCACTAACAATTATTCTTCTAGAATCTGGATTATTTTTAATTGTATTAATAATATTAGAAATCTGATCAATATGTCGACCATCTGGTGCTGGCCATGAACGCCATTGATAACCATATATACTACCTAACTCACCTTCTTTATCTGCCCATTCATTCCATATAGTTACTCCATTATCTGTTAAGTATTTAATATTTGTATCACCTTTTAAAAACCATAATAGCTCATGTATAATAGACTTCAAGTGTACTTTTTTTGTTGTTACCAAAGGAAAGCCTTCATTTAAATCAAACCTCATTTGATATCCGAAAATACTTCGAGTACCTGTACCTGTTCTATCGGATTTATCTTTTCCATTTTTATAAACAAATTCTAATAATGTTTCGTATTGATTATTTTTCATATTACAATTATTTCATCCAATTTTTTAGATATCTATGAGCTTCTCTTTGAACGTCATCAAAGTCTGGTAAATTTTTAATTTGATCACTCATCGATTTTTTCCATCTTGCTTTGTATTGTGGTAATTTTTTATCAAGTTTTTCATGAAACTCATTTGGATTTAGACCTTTTGATTCGCATTTGTTCGTAAATTCTCCTACAAAAAAATCTATTTTCATTTCTTCTATCTCCAACAAATACCAAATATCATAATAGTCTCTAGGTTGCATGCGTTGCATAACACACCTTAACTTCTCAACCAATAGCTCTTCAAGTGGATAGCATAATAGTTTATACTCTTCTAAATCTGTATAGTTAATAATTGCATCTTTAATTATTGGTACGAATTCTAAAATTTCACTTCTAGATATATCAACTTTGACACTCTTCTGATTACCACGACCACCTAATGGACCGATATAACTGATATGAAAATTAATACCACCATCTTCATGTTCATCATCATCTATTATTTGCAGAGGAATATTTGCCTCTTCACGTATTTGTATAAAAGTTTCATTGAACCATTCAAAAATTTGTTCGTTAGAAACTTTATCATCTAACAATGTAAAATCTAAATCTTCAGAAAAACGATAGTCCTCAAAATATACTTTTTTAAGTACTGTACCTCCTTTAAATACTACTGCTTTTGAAAGGTTTTCGTGTTTAGAAACACCCCATAATATCCAAGATAAAATATAATCTTTTTCTATCTGCTGATCACGAACCTCAACTTGGTTTGCTTTTTTTTGAATTTCTCCTGGTTTAATCATGTATATAAAGCTGATTTTATAGTTTCAATATCAATATTTTGCTGAATACTCCACCTACTCATCATTTTACCAGATTTAGGAAGCTCTGTATCTAAACGGGTATAAGATTTTGTCTTCAGTTGTTGTAATGTTGAAATAATTTCTGTTTTAATATCAAGTAGCTCCAAGATGAATCCTAGCCTTTTAATTACTGCCTGTGAATTGAATTTAACAACGTACTCTAATAATTTATCGAAATTGATTTTTTCTTTTGAGCTATGTATCGCTTTGGCAACCTCAACTATTCCACCTGCGTAATCGGGCTTAAATAAACAGTCTATAATTGTTTTTTCTAAATCTGAACATAGTACTTTATTAAAGTTATCTATCCATATTTTTTTAGCACCAAAAAAATGATTTTCATTATGATAAATGAATTGAAACTCTATATTTTTAACTTTTAAGATTGAAGGTCTAATTTGCTTTGAAACTACTATTTGCTCTTTTAATGAAGGTTGAGTGATTAAATTATGGATTTGTAATGCTGAATAATAAGCGATATAGTGCTTTGTATCCTTTACTAAATATTCAGCAATTAAATGCCACTCTGGCATAAAATACTCTGGATCCTCATCATATGGAATTATATAATACACACCTTCTTTTAATCTCATTAAAAGACCTCTATTAGTCATATCACTCAATAGTCTTCTTACTGTGCTATCTTTTGAATCTGGAAACACCTTAAACGCCTCTTTATATTCGAAGCAGACTTTACCTTTATCAATAAAATAGGTTAGTAATTCGTTTGATTGCGTTGAAGTATTTTTATGTTTCATAGTAATATAGTGAGTTTAAAACTCACTGCAATGATACAAAATATAATAAATATTAGCAACTATACACTAAAAACAATGTTTCATAGCGCTACAGTGAGTCTTAAGCTCACTGAACTGATACAAAACAGCATACACACCAATTTTTAAGACTCTCTTATCTGTAGACTTTTTATCAAAATCAAAGACAATTAAATTTAATAGTTGGCGTATTTTGGAACGCACTCTATTTACTTCTCTTTCTTCTAGTTCTTTTAAGTAGCGGTTTTTTGTTGCAAGGTTGAGATTTTATTTTTGAATATTTATTTAAACAGATTGCTTCTTTTTGAGTTCCTGAAATACTGAATCATGTTCAGCACATGCAAGTTCAGGACAAACGCAATGATGAAAGTTTATAATAATTCTAAATCTTGTAGTTTTCTTCCGAATTCATCATCTGCAGCTAGTTTTAAAAAGTCCTCTTGTAAGCTTAACACACGTAATACGTTAAAATAAGCCCCCATAGTAACACTTGGACTACCAGACTCAATTAAGTATAAAGTGCTTCTTGCAATATCTGCTCTTTCGGCAACTAGCTCTTGCGTTAGTTTTCTTCTTTTGCGAGCTAATTTTATATTTTCACCCATCTGTTTCAGTAGTTCTTTATGCTTAGGAAATAATGTTTGTTTTTTCTTGCTCACTGTATTTTGATTGTTATTTCATACAAAAATATCTACTTTGATTGAAATATCAATCATTTTTATTATAATAATTTAATACACTTTATTATTTCTTAAATTAATTTATTTTTATTTGCATCTTCTTTGTCGAAAGTAATAAAGCTAAATAGTTGACGAATTCTATATATAATATGATTATTGTATCTATTTCTAACTCCTGGAGTTTTAGATTAGTAATTAGATTGTGTTTAACATATTATTTTTTCTACCAATACTAAAAATAGTATTGATGCGTATATTTTTTTGTAAAGAAACTTCTTTAAATTTGGGAAAATGAAGACTTTAATCAAAGTAGAAAACTAAAAGGTTAAACTTTACAAGTAAAAAATAATAAATGAAAAAGCCATCAAACGAAAACATCCTCAATTTTTACCAATCAGATTTATCAATTTATTATAACATTGATAAAGAAGGAGTCTTAATTTGGAACGAAGATTTTTTAAATCAATATTGGCATAATTTTTCAAAATTTATTGAATTAAATGGAAATGAATTAGAGGGATTAACTATTCCAAAATGTAGTCATTTGGCATTAACTCATGGTTTGTTTGATTTGGAATTAGATGAATTAATTTTCTCTAACTGTATTTTCCTTGATGAAGTTTATTTTGAAAATTTAAAAATAAAAAAAGTAATGTTTTCATCGTGTACTTTCGATGAGCGATTAGCTTTTTCATCTTACAATTTTGATTTAGAAATAAAATCTTCAACTTTTGGAAAATCTCTAGAATTTTATAATTGTGAGATTAATACCTTTCGGTTAAGTCATAATAAGATTTTTGATTCTATATATCTGAAGGATTCTATTGTTTTTAAAACGTTTATAATGGATTATTTATCAGTTGGAGAATCAATAAGTGTTGAAAAATGTACTTTATCTCCAAGTTTAGAAAGTGAGATTTCAGGAATAGAAGCAATAAATAAAAATATTATAACCTATAAGGATTTTTCAATTGTAGAAAAGCATAAAAGTGACTTTATTAAAAAACCAAATGATGACGGAAAAGAAGGATTTTCACTTAAATTTCTAATTAACAAAGATGAGTTTATTAATTATGTAAACAAACTTCCTGATAGTGAATTGGGAATGGTAAAAGAGGAGCTAATAAGAAAAATAAACATTATAGATTATGAATATAAATATACTTCCTACGAGCCAGTTATCAAATTAGAAAATGTAGTAATAACTCATCCTATAACTTTTTATTCGATTAACCTTAAAAACTTTTATTTCAGGAATTCAAATATTGAAAAAGTAATTTTTTCTAATTGTGATTGGAACATTACAGATAGGTTAGTTTTAGCGGAAGAGTATATTAAGAGCGGTACGCAAATTGAAAATCAATTTCGTCAATTAAAAAGAATTTTTAGCAAAGACCATAATTGGAGTATGTCTGGATTTGCTTATATAAGCGAAATGAAAATGACTAGAAGAAGATTAGGTTATTCAATTGATGATGGGAAAAGATATTTAAGCAAAGATGCTTTAGAATATATTATATATTTTTTTTATGAAAAAATTGGTGGATATACACAAAACTTTACACGACCATTAACAATTTTTTTAATTTCTACATTCATAGTTTTTCCTTTAATATATGTCTATTTTGAGCCAGTAACTGAAATAAAATATGATTTTACTTTTGCACTCAAAAAAAGTATTTCTAATGCTTTTCCGATTGTGAAATTGGATGGAAATATATACACCTATTGGTCATTAAAAGCATTTCAAATTATATTTAGCACAATACTTCTCACATTTATAGTTCTAGGGTTAAGAAAAAGATTTAAGCAATAAAAAAACAGTAATTATACATGTTTTTATTTGCCATATTTTCTAAAAGAAGCAACAATTTGATAAATTCCGTAACTAATAAAAATTCTTGAAAGCCAAATTATTAAGCTAACATTCCATTCATTATTAAAATCAGAATATTTTTCTAATTGCAGTTTTGGGAATGATGTGAAGAACAGAATGTAGTCCTTAAAGTTTTCTTCACTTTTGAAGGGAATTCCTAATTCATTTAAGTACAAATAATAAAATAGAAAGGAAATTAACATTGTAAACACCACACCTCTAAACCAACTCCTGCCATTATTATTAGAAATCCAATTTAGAAAAAGAAGAATTGAATCAAAACCAAACCTTCTACTAAGAAGTAGTTTTTTGTATTCTAAAGATTGAAATTTATTTGCAATATCAATATCCCCTTTTTTTCTTGCTATTTGTTTAATTTGGTTATAAATACTTTTAAGGTTTGAGTTGTTTTTAGCTTTGTTACTCTTTCAAAAAGACCAAAAATTAAAAGATTTCTACTTAAACTTCTCTTACCAAATTCATTTTTGGGAATTCCACTAATTAAACCACCAGGGTTTGAAACCTCAACTCTATCGTTAAATATTTCCACAGAAATATGGGCATTTATTATAATAATCTCTGTCAGCCAACGAGTTAATAATTGCTTCTTTGAAAACTGTTTCGGGAATTTCCCAAAATTCTTTTCTTGGCTTTGAACTATATTTTGAATATTGGTTATAAAAACTTCAAATTTGATTTTACATCAACTTTTAAAAAATTAAAATTTATAGCTTAATCCTATTGTAGGATAACCATTCAATTTATTATATGTTAGCCTGATATTTTCTTGTTGTTGTTGTTCTGTTGTAAAAAGTAGGTTACTGCCAAGACCAATTACAATTCCTGCAACAACATCATATAAATCATGTTTTTTTGAATCTATTCTACTAGCTGCTGTAAAACCAGCAATTAAATAAGAAGGTATTGCGTATTTGAAACCATATCTTCTGTGAATATATCCAGCACTATGAAATACCGTGGAGGTATGACCAGAAGGAAACGAATTATCATTACTATTGTCTGGGCGTTGCTTGTTAATACCTAATTTTAAGCCATAAGTTATAGCTTCTGTTAATACTATCCCTTTTGTGAATTGCCAAGCTCCTTTTTTATCACCTATTATATAACTTATAGCTAATGTTGCTGCAGGTAGAGCAAATAAAAAAACATCACCAATTTTTTGGTTTGTACCTATACTTGGCTCTGTTATACTTGTGTCTTGAGAAAATGTATTTTCTGAAGATAGTAGCAAAAATGCCATTGAGATTAATAATAAGAAAAGAGTATTTGATCTTAATTTTTGAAATGATTTTCTTATACTTTCTATACTTAATTTATTACTATTAATGTACCTCATCTCTTTTCTTAATTTTTATGAAATTTCTTCAAATTCAATTAAATTCTCCTGAAAAATGAGTTGAATTTGAGAATAAGAGAGCTTAGAATTATTGATAGACATTACTGTTGCTTTTGTTTTGAAATCAAAATCTAAAATCGCTTCTGGTGATATTTTTAAAATATCATGTGTAACCCAGAAAGTTTGATATTCTGAATTCATATTAGTCTTAAAAACGTATTCTTTTAATTTCAACTTCAAATCACTTTTTAATGAAATGCTGGAAAGTCAAAAGACAACCCAGCATTTGAAATCAATCCCCCAATTGATTATGAATTATTGAATTGTATACTCTTGAACATCAACTTCAGATAATTTAAAATAACCGAAAGTGAAATTATTACTGTTGGTCTGATTTACAATATTTCCCCTAACTAAAGTTGGTGTAGATTGGAATGGGCCATCATCATTCCCTGACGCTACCAATAATTTTTTTAAATATTCAAAATATCTTCGTGAAATACCATATAGTTTAAAACTCACAATATCATCTTTCTTTAAATCTTCGCTTGAATAGGACACTGGTATTAAACTGCCTTGACTGTTTTCATCATCTTCTACAGAATATTGTGGAAAAGCAATATTGCTATCTTGCATGCCAAAGAAATAATAATTTTCTTGCATGGCATCATCCTGATAGTAATATGTAATTTCAACTTCATCACCACCAAAACCTCCAGTATTATTTTGTTCTATTGTATCTTCAATTGTAGGTGTCGCAATTAGTGTTTCTGTTGCAGAATACGTTTCTCCATTTAATAAAATAGTCAGCGCATAAGTTTCTCCAATAACTGGAACAAAATTGTTACAGACATATTCACCAGAATTAGAAATTTCAGTAAAATCAAAGACAGTGCCTGTTGTATTTGTTATGCTAACACTAGCACCAGAAACCTTTGGAAACTCATTATTATAATAATCTGTAGTTGTAGATATTATAATTTTTTGTTCATTTCCAGTCGTATTTTTCTGCCAATCTATTGATGCTTCTATTACTAATCTTGGAGGGGCTGTATCTAAATCTACCACAATAACTTCTTCACAAGCAAACAAGAACAGACCAAATATTAATATTATAATTTTATTTAAAATTTTCATTTCAGATGATTTTTATGATTAAATATTCTTTTAAAACTTAAAGTTGAAAGTTATACTGGGAAGAATGCCAAATATTGACATTTTTCTTGCTTCGTTAAAACCTGTATCTACATTTTGACCAAAGCTATAGGACGCTGCATTATTTCTTGCATATACATTGTAGATGCTAAAAACCCATTCACTTTGCCAACCTTTTGTTTTTTCTGGTTTAGGTGTGTAGGTTGCAGATACATCTAAATGATGATAACCAGAAAGAGAGTTTTTATTTCGGGTTCCATAGTTTGCAACCGTTATTCCTTGGTATTGGTATTTGCCATTAGGAAATGTAGCAGCTTTACCACTTTGAAAAGTAAAAATACTACCGAATGTCCATTTTGGAGTTAAAGAATAAGCTGCTGTAAGTGATAAATTATGTAGCTTGTCATAATTTGCTCTGTACCATTCGCCATTATTAATACCAAGTTCATTTGCATTTCTACCTGGCGTTCTTTGTTCTGCTTTAGAAAGTGTATAGGATAACCATCCTGTTAATTTACCTGTGTTCTTTTTAGCCATAATTTCTAAACCATATGCACGAGCTTCTCCATTTAAAAGCACTCTCTCTATATTTTCATTGGCAATTAAATCTGCTCCATCAATATAATCTGCTTTATTTTTTGTTTTTTTATAAAATAGTTCTGTTTCTAGTGAATAATCGCCCTCTTTGAAATTTCGAAAATAACCTAAAGCAATTTGATCTGAAATTAATGGTTTTAGATACTGATCACTTGGCGACCAAATATCCAAAGGTGTTGCTGAAGCTGTATTGGAAATTAACTGGATGTATTGACTCATTCTATTATAACCTAGCTTAATAGACTGATTTTCATTTAAAGAGTAAGCCATTGAAAACCTAGGCTCGAAATTACCGAAACTAGCAATGCTTTTATTTTTATCATAATTTATAGAACCTGTAGCGTCAGCTTCTTCATAAACTTGGAATTCTTGATTAAAAACAACAGGTTCATTATTAGCATAAGTACTTATTTCTTGAGGACCTAGTCTTTGAAAATTACTATATCTTAAACCATAATTCATTGATAATTTTTCAGACAGCTTATGTTCTGCACTAATATATAAGGCATTCTCGAAAGCATATTTTTTAGAAAGTTGTTTGGGGATAATACTCGACCTATCACCAAAAGGATTAAGTGTACCTGGATTAAACTCATAATAAGTAGAGTTTAATCCATATTTTAATTCAAAATTATTGGCTACATAATGATTAAAATCATATTTAAAATTATAGTTTTTAATGTCTGACTCCCAGTTGATACCCGCATCTTTTATTTTTAAACCATAATTATAATTGCTATAAATAGCTGAAGCGTTAGCGAATAATTTATCAGAAAAAATATGATTCCATCTTAAATTAAATAAACTATTCCCATAATCATTTATAAGAAAACCATTAAAATCCATATTGTCCTTTCCAAAATAACCTGACAAGAAAATATTATTATTTGCATTAATCTTGTAATTAAGTTTAGCATTCATATCATAAAAAGAAACTCTGTTGGGCTCATCTGCCAAATTCAAGAAGAGATTTATATAAGAACTTCTACCAGCTACAACAAAAGAACTTTTGTCTTTTACAATTGGACCTTCAACCATTAAGCGACTTGAGATTAAACCAACACCACCACTTGCGTGGTACTCTCTATTATTACCTTCTTTTTGATAAATATCTAGTACAGATGATGTTCGACCGCCAAAATTTGCAGGTATTCCACCTTTGTATAATTTCAAATCCTTTATTACGTCTGAATTGAAAACAGAGAAGAAACCGAATAAATGTGAAGTATTGTAAATTACTGCTTCATCTAACATCACTAAATTTCCATCAACAGAACCCCCTCTAACATTAAAACCTGATGCTCCTTCTTGTGCATTTGTTACTCCAGGAAGCTGTAAAATAGATTTTAGGACATCTACTTCTCCTAATACTGCTGGCATCTTTTTTATAGTCCTTATCGAAAGCTTGTTTACACTCATTTCTGATTTCTGAATATTTGCTTTTTGAGTATTAGTAGTAATTACAATTTCATCAAGATTATTGCTCTCTGTTAATAATTTATAATCTTTTCGAATGCTTTTTGCTAGGGATATTTCTTCCGTTATTGTAGCAAATCCCAAGTAACTAATGCTCATAACATATGTTCCTTTAGGAACTGTTATAGAATAAAAACCATACTCATTAGTTGTTGTCCCTGTTTTTATATCAGGAAAATAAACGCTAACACCAAATAACGTTTCGCTGTTTTCTGCATCAGAAATTGTTCCGCTAATTGTTACCTTTTCTTGTGAATACGTTGTAAATGATATTGTGACTAACAATAACACATAAAAAAAATTGAACCTCATTTATTTAAGTTTATAATTCTGGGGCTAAACTATTGTATAAGAGGATATCTTTTTTTTGTATTATACCAAATAGATTATATTTTATACAAAAATTTGTTTTATCTCTTTTTAAAATAGAGTAAAGTGCTTTGGAATGAAAAAAGTTTTATTTTTTAATCTTTGTATAAAAGGAATGTACTTTTGTATAAAATACTAAATCTCACTGTTTTTAAGTTTTACATTTGCTATATATGACAATTTTTTACTATGGAGAAAACTTTACCTGAAAAATTTATTAATAAAAATTTGGGAATCCAATTTTTAACTTCTACTAAATATAGATTGTATAGGCATCTAATAATGATTTTATTTTTTAGTTTGGCTATTTACAATAGCGAACCAGAATACACAGAGCCTACAGAAACTATTAGTCAGATTATTCTTATATTAATGTTTTTATCATTAGTGTATTCTAATATGTATATACTGGTTCCAAAATTTTTACTTAAAAATCATTATATCAAATATGGTTTATCCGTGTTAGGGGTTATAGCTATATCAATTTTAATTCATTTAATTGGTCAGAAAATTTACACCTCTGAAGTTAGATTAAATCCTGAAAAAGGAAATATAAGTTTCCTGCCTTTTTCAATAGTAATTATTGTAATTATTTGCGCCTCTGCAGCTATAAAGTTATTTCAACGCTGGATGTTGGACACACAACTAATCAATGAGCTAGAACGGTCTAAAACATTAACAGAACTTGAACAATTAAAAAACCAAATTAATCCACACTTTCTTTTTAACATGCTCAATAATGCCAATGTTCTAACAAAAAAAGATCCAGAAAAAGCATCCCAAGTTTTAATGAAATTAAGTGATTTATTACGTTATCAATTATACGATAGCTCAAGAGATAAAGTACTATTGACATCAGATATTCATTTCTTGGAAGATTTCTTAAATTTGGAAAAAGTAAGACGTGACAATTTTGATTATATGATTTCTAAAGAAGGGAATTTGAGCGGCGTTTTTATTCCTCCTTTATTATTTATATCATTTGTAGAAAATGCAGTAAAGCATAATAACGATTCAGAAAAGTCATCATATGTAAATTTATTTTTTGATGTTAGAAATAATGAGCTTTATTTCAAATGTATTAACTCAAAACCCATTTTAAAAGCAGTGAAAACTAATTCTGGTGGTTTAGGCTTGGTAAATGTAAAGCGAAGATTAGAGCTGTTATTTCCAGAAACACATACTTTAAATATTGAAAATAATTCAGAAAAATACAGTGTAACTTTAATTATAAAATTATGAATTGTATTATAGTAGATGATGAACCGTTGGCAAGAGAAGCAATCCAGATTTTGATTGACCAAACCCACGATTTAAATTTGATAGGTTCTTTTAATAGTGCAGATCCTGCATCAAAATTTTTGGCAAATACATCCGTAGATTTAATATTTTTAGATATACAAATGCCAGGAATCAACGGAATCGAATTTGCTAAAACTATTCCACAAGAAACGTTTGTGATCTTTACTACTGCATTTTCGGAATATGCTACAGAAAGTTATGAAGTTGACGCTATTGATTACTTAATAAAACCTGTAAAATTAAAACGTTTTCATAAAGGTATAGAGAAAGCCCAAACCTATTTCAAATTATTTAAAGCAGATTATACTGAAAACAATATTGAAAGTGTAACAGACGATTATTTTTTTGTTAAAGCTGACCGAAAAATTATTAAAATTTACTTTAATAATATTATTTTTATTCAAGGATTAAAGGACTATGTAGTAATGAATACTGAAAGTAAAAAAGTAATTACTGCTATGAATATTAAAACTATTTACGAACAATTACCAAAGAATTTGTTTGTAAGAGTAAGTAAATCTTACATCATAAATGCAAGGCATATTGAATCGGTGGATAATAATACTGTATACATGGGTGAGAATGAAATTCCTGTTGGAAATGTTTACAGAGATTACTTTTTTGATGAATTTGTAACTAATAAGATTATAAGTAGATAAAATTTAACTTCATTTCACTTTGTTATTTGTTAATTCAATTTTGAGTTTATTTTTTAAAATACTCATGTCTTCGCTAACTTTTCGTTCAATTACTTTTGCATAAATTTGAGTAGTTGTAATTTTTGTATGCCCAAATAATTTATCATAAACTTCTTTTGTTTAAGTGGAAATCTTTCATCTACAGTGGCTGGGGTAAACATAAGTCAATAATTTCTCCTTTGTCATAGTAGACAAGATGGAGTTTAAAACTAAAATACCACCCCATAGTTCCATAACTTTTTAACTTCGTCAGAGCGCATACAAACGAGTTTGTTATCTTCGAAAACGATATCTCTTGCGGTGGCACCGATGACGAAAAAGGAGATCCCTGCTTTTTGAAAATAAGCAGTGAGTTCTAATAAAATAGGCTTTAATAGTGGGTGTGTGAATTTATCACTAGATATATCTAAGCTCATTCTCTAGCATCTGTTTTGCTGTTTCTATATTTCTACCAAAACCGCTGTTAATTAAATCAGCATATATTAAAAGTGCTGGTGCTGTTTTCTCATTATGAGAATTATTTTTTCAGAATTTTTGTAAAATTTCTATTTCTCCATTGTTGTTGGTAATCTTTGTCTAAAAAACGCATACGCTTTCTTACAATGCGCGGTCTTAGTACTGTATTGTATTCTACAATCCAACGTTCTAGCAATTCTGTTTTATTTTTCAAAACACGTTTATCACCGGTCTTTAGTAGGTAATTTAGATCTTCTAGTTCTGCCATTACATTACTAACAGATCCAAGAGAAACATCTGCTTTCTCTGCAATTCTCCTGTATGCGTATTGTATATGTTCTGGCTTATATAATAATTGGAATACTATTTTTAATTCAGCCTCTTGAAACGCACGAGATTGGTTTGTCTTTTCTTTTTTAACTTTTTTTTGGCCTTCTATAAATATAACGAGATCATTATTACGATGCATAAATTAAGTGTTCATCATTTTTAGTGTTCAGTGACAATGAACATTCAAATACAATGAACATTTATGTTGTAGAAAAATATTTTAATCTTTATTTTCTTTTGTCTGCACTTTCTGTACCAAATGCAACTAAGTTAAAGAGTTGGCGCATTCTGGAACGTACACGATTTCCATATCTTTCTTCTAGTTCTTTGGCGTTGAGGTTTGTGGTTGCGTGGGTTATAATTCTTGACTTCTCGAGTATGCTCGAAGTGACATTATTCTTTTTTAGAAATAAATCGTACCGAGATAGCAAAATTTCTCCCATTACATTGCAATCTTTTCCGAAATGCCTACCGGTTGTTTCTACTCCTAAATCATCGAAGCAGTAATAGTTATTGTTGCCATAATGTTCTATAATTGAA
>TARA_R110002051_G_scaffold2924_3_pt1 | contig 18289 bp, 7 predicted proteins | sample TARA_R110002051 | Tara Oceans TARA_R110002051 (sample SAMEA4397023) | marine metagenome | biome: Polar Biome; feature: [MES] marine water layer (ENVO:01000295) within the mesopelagic zone...; material: water (ENVO:00002006), including particulate matter (ENVO:01000060) such as......
ACCGGCCAGATACGCCTGATGGTCGGGCAGGGAGGCCGCGGCCCGGCCGATCAGATCGGCCAGGCGTCGGGCCTGGGCCTCGACCCGGTCGGGGTCCAGTCGGTCGACGAGGGGCGAGACCCGGCGGGGCCAGACATTCAGGCCGGTCAGGACTGCCGCCCAGCTGTCCTCGCGGAAGGACTCATCTTCGCGCAGACTGATTTCGCCGCGGGCCCGGAACAGCTCCAGCCGGTCGGCCAGGGTGTCGGGGGGCGCGGTCTCGCGGCAATGATGCCACAGGGCACCGTCTGTCCGGTCGGCCAGATGGTAGTGGGCGATGATGAAATCCCGTACCGCCTCGACCTCGCGGGCCGTGCGGCGATTGTATTCGGCGATCAGGGTCGGGTCGAAGTCGCGATCGGGGAACAGGTCCAGCAGACGGCCGATGCCGGTCTGGATCAGATTGATGCTGGTCGATTCCAGGGGTTCGAGAAATCCGGAGGCCAGACCGATAGAGACAACATTGCCTTTCCATGCTGACCGGCGGCGACCGGTGACGAAACGCAGCCGGTTGGGCTCGGCCGCCGGGGGCGACTCGAGGTCCTGGACCAGATGATCCAGCGCCGTCTGGTCATCGATGAAGGCGCTGGAATAGACATAGCCATTGCCGACGCGGTGCTGCAGCGGAATACGCCAGCGCCACCCGGCGGTCATGGCCGTCGCGCTGGTGTACGGACCTGACGGTCCGGCTATGGCGCACGGCAGGGCGACGGCCCGGTCACAGGGCAGCCAGCGGGTCCAGTCATCGTATCCCGCCTTGAGCGCCCCTTCGATCAGCAGGCCGCGAAAGCCGGAGCAGTCGATAAACAGATCGGCTTCCAGCCTCTGTCCGTCCTCCAGCCGGACCGCCGCGACGCGTTCGCCGCTGACCTCGGACTCGACGATCCGCCCTTCGATACGCACCACGCCATTGTCCTCGGCCAGGGCCCGAAGCCGGCGCGCGAACAGACCGGCGTCGAAATGATAGGCATAGGCATAGGCGGACAGCACCGAACGGGGATCATCGACCGGTGGCGCGAACCGGCCCGCGCGCGCCATTACGGTCGGCAGGGACCACGGGGCCAGGCTGTCGATCCGTCCCTCCGCCTGCAGGCGAAACAGGTGCTGGCGGTAGGGCTGGCCGCGGACCGCGGGGCCGAAATCGCCGAAGCCGTGGAAATAGCGTGATCCGGGCCCGGACCAGTCGTTGAACGCAATACCCAGCTTGATGGTGGCAGCGGTCGATCGCATGAAATCCGCCTCGTCCAGACCAATGGTGCGGATGAAGTTGCGGATAGTGGGGATGGTGGCCTCGCCGACCCCGACCGTGCCGATCGCTTCGGACTCGACGACGGTTATCGTCGGCCCCTTGAGGCCGCCGGGTTCCTCAAAGGCGCGGACGATGGCGCTGGCGGCCATCCAGCCCGCTGTCCCGCCGCCGACGACGACCACGCTGCGAATCGTGCGCTCATACTGGCTCATGGTCTCCCCCGGCCGGTCTTGCGCCAGCCTCATCCCCCGGCCCGGGCCGACAACTGTGACCATATGGCGACGGCTGCGATCCGCAATGATAGCGCTAACAAAAAATGCTTTTCAACGCATGAAACATTGTGCATCCTTGAAATGCCGGACTGCAACGCATGACTGTGCGGGTCCGGATTTGGGGAGGCTCGCGTCCAAGACCGCTGAAGCGGCGGGGCGTAACAGGGAGGACGAGAATCTTGTCCCAGTCTAAGCACAACAGTCGCGTTGCCCTGCTCTGCGGGGCGTCCATGATCAGTCTGGTCGCCCTGGTGCCGGTCGCCGCGCAGGCCCAGTCCGCACCGGCCGGAGCGGCCGCGACGGACCAGGCCACTGAGGTCGAGGAGGTCGTCGTCACCGGGATCCGCGCCCAGCTCCGCTCGGCCCAGGCGATCAAGCAGAATTCCGAGGTCATCGTCGACTCCGTGACGGCCGTGGACATCGGCGCGCTGCCGGACCGGTCCGTGTCCGAGGCGCTTCAACGCATTTCCGGCGTCACCCTGCAGCGGACCAATGCGGCCCGTGACCCGGCCCGTCTGGCCGCAGAGGGCGGCGGCGTATTCGTGCGCGGCCTGTCGTGGGTCCGGTCCGAAACCAACGGCCGTGACATCTTCTCGGCGACCAACGGTCGCGGCCTGAGCTTTGAGGATGTCTCGGCCGACCTGCTGGCCGGTGTCGATGTCTACAAGAACGTCGCCGCCAATATGATCGAGGGCGGTATCGCCGGGACGATCAACCTGCGTACCCGGGTGCCGTTCGACAGTTCCGGCCCGATGATCGCGGTCAATACCGACTACAACTACGGTGACCTGTCCGAGCGCGGTTTCTGGTCCGGCAGCGTCCTGGCCTCCAATCGCTGGGACACCGGCATCGGCGAAATCGGTCTGTTGGGCAACCTCAGCATTTCGAACGTCGGCAACCGCACCGACTCCATCTCGGTCGACCGTTATGATCCCGTGGTGCTGACCGCCGGTGACGCCTCCGACGGTCGCGTGGCCGGAGACACGGTCTATGTTCCGAAATATCTCGGCTGGCGCACCATCGACTGGGAACAGAAGCGGACCGCCGTGGCCCTGGCTGCGCAGTGGCGTCCGAACGACGCCCTGCTGATCACCCTGCAGGCGCTGGGTTCGCAGGCCGACGCCTACAATATCGAGCGCGCACTGGGCACCGAGTCGGTGCTGACGCCCAACACCACCTATACCTACAACGACGAGGACGTCTTTACCGGCGGGACCGTGTTCGGGGCCAACTACAATACCGACACCCGCGTGGGCGATGATTCCAAGCGTACCGGAGAGGTGTCGCTGGGCTTCCAGTACCGGCCGAACTCACCGTGGTCGTTCAGTGGCGACCTGCAGTATGTGAAGTCGACCGCCGAAATCTATTCGATGACGGCCTTCACCCAGCTGGAAAACCGGCCTGACCTGACCATCAATATCGGCGGCGATCTGCCGACCATCACCTCGACCGGCGGCACGCCGACCGTGCAGAGCACCTATTGGTGGGCGGCGGCGATGGATCACATCGAGGACAATGAGGCCGATGAGCTGGCCGCGCGTCTCGATGCGACCTACGATTTCGAGCCGGGCAATTTCTTCAAGTCGGTGGCGTTCGGGGTCCGGGCCACGGACAAGGAATATATCAACCGCCAGACCGGCTATAACTGGGGGCTTCTGTCGAACCAGTACTGGGGCAACGGTGGCGGTGCGGTCGTCTATCTGGACGACTCCGGATATCCGGGCGGGACCGCCGACCCGCGCCTGCCGAGTGCGTCCGAGCTCTATTCCTTCGACAATTTCTTCCGCGGTGACGCGCCGGTGCCGGGTGTTGCCTGGTTCCCGACTGCCGATCTGGTCAACCAGGGCACGGCCCACGCCTATGACATCCTGCGCAATACCGAGAGCTCGGGCTGGGGGTGGGCCCCGCTGTCCGATGACTATGAAAGCTATCGTCTGGGCGGCGGCAACGGTGGCATCACCGAGCTGACCGAAAAGACCGAGGCGGCCTATGTCTATTCCCGCTTCGGGGCCGAGAGCGGCCTGTTCGGCAGGCCGTTCGACGGTAACGTCGGGGTGCGGATCGTACGCACCGAGACCAACACCAATACGGTGACGACCCTGCCGGTTATCAGCGGCACCTGCCCGCCGGCCGGCTTCCCGGCGGCGGACTGTACCGCCTTCAACCAGGCCGTGGCCTTCTCGACCGGCGGCTCGCTGGATGGTCAGGATGTGTCGCACAGCTACACCGACATCCTGCCCAGCCTGAACCTGCGGGTCTTCCTTGCGGACGACCTGCAGATGCGGGCGGCTGTGTCGCGCGCGATGGTGCGGCCGGAAATGTACCAGCTGCAGCCCTTCAGCAATCTGTCGATCAATTTCCTGTCCGACGGCTATACCCTTGATCCGGTCACCCCGTTCACCGGCGTTGGCGGCAATCCGGCGCTCGATCCGATCAAGGCGACGAACTACGATCTGAGCCTGGAATGGTATTTCGCCCCGACCGGTAGTGTGACCCTGGCCGTGTTCCACAAGGACATCACGGACTATATCTTCACCGGGTCGAACACCCAGACCTTCACCAACGGCGGCGTCACCTACGACTTCCTGATGACGCAATACACCAACGGGGACGAGGGCACGGTCGACGGCTTCGAGCTGGCCTACCAGCAGTTCTATGACTTCCTGCCCGGCTGGCTCAGCGGCTTCGGCGTGCAGGGGAATTTCACCTACATCGACAGCAGTGGTGGCCGGAACACGAGTCAGAACATCCTGGATCCGCTGCAGAACTCGGCCTCGGGTGATCCGCTGCCGCTCGAGGGCATGTCCCGCACCAGCTACAATGCGGCCCTGCTCTACGAGAAATACGGCATCTCGGCCCGCCTGGCCTATAACTGGCGCGAGGAGTATCTGCTGACGACCTCGGCGGCGAACATCAACGCTCCGGTCTGGTCCAGCGACTTCGGTCAGCTGGATGGATCGATCTTCTACAACATTACCGACGACCTGAAGATCGGTGTTCAGTCGACCAATATTCTGAATGCCCGGACGGTGCTCAAGGTCGGCAACGAGACCCGGAAGCCGCCGTACAACTGGGTCGATACGGATCGTCGCGTCGCGATCGTACTGCGCGCCGCATTCTGATCGAATGTGACAAGGGGGCGGTCCCGAGGGATCGTCCCCCTTTGCCTTGAGTGACGTTGGAGGAAGACGATGCGCACCCCGCACATCGGCCGATGGTTGATGTCCGCCGTGTCAGCGGCCCTGGCCCTGGCGATTGTTGCCGGGCCGGTTTCGGCCGGCGAGCCGATCCCGGAACTTGTCGAACGGAACGGTCATCATGCGCTGATGGTCGATGGCGCGCCGTTTCTGATCCTTGGCGGCCAGGTCAACAACTCCTCCAACTATCCGGCCCCCCTTGCCGAGGCCTGGCCGGCCCTGCGATTCATCGGGGCCAATACGGTTCAAATTCCGATCGCCTGGGAACAGGTCGAGCCGGAGGAGGGGCGGTTCGATTTTTCCTTCGTGGATCATGCGATCACCGCCGCGCGCGAGAATGACATGCGGGTCGTCTTCCTGTGGTTCGCCACCTGGAAGAACACCTCGCCCGCATACACCCCCGCCTGGGTCAAGCTGAACCCCGAGCGTTTCCCGCTGCTGGTCAAGGCCGACGGGACGCCGAGCTATGCCCTGTCGCCCTACGGAGCCGGGACCCGCGCGGCCGACGCGCGCGCCTTCGCTGCCCTGATGCGCCACATCCGGCAGGTCGACGGCGAGCGACGCACCGTGATCATGATGCAGCCCGAGAACGAGACTGGCACCTATGGCTCGGTGCGGGACTATTCCCCGGCCGCCCAGGCCGCGTTTGACGGGCCTGTGCCCGAAGCCCTGCTGGCCAGGACCGGCAAACCGGCGGGCAGCTGGAGCGCGGTGTTCGGCGATGAGGCGGACGAGTTCTTCCATGCCTGGTCAATCGCGACCTACGTCAATGCCGTCGCCGAGGCGGGCCGGCGCGAATATCCACTGCCGATGTATGTCAACGCGGCCCTGCCGGATCCGCACGTGCGCAGTTCGCCGACCAGCTATGCGTCGGGCGGCCCGGTCTGGCCGGTGTTCGATGTCTGGAAGGCGGCCGCTCCGGCGATCGATATGCTGACGCCGGACATCTACAATCGCGAGTCTGCCACCTACGAGGGGCATCTGGAGCGCTATGCCCGACCGGACAATGCCCTGTTCGTGTCCGAGACGGGCAATGACGTGATGTATCCCCGTTATCTGTTCAGCGTGCTGGGGCGGGGCGGCATCGGCTTTTCGCCGTTCGGCATCGACTATACCGGCTATGCCAACTATCCGCTGGGCGCACCGGCCATAGATGAGGCGGCGCTGACTCCGTTGCGGGACCTGTACCGACTGGTCGCGCCCTGGCACCGGACCTGGGCCCGGCTGGCTTTCGAGGGGCGGGTGCGGGGCGTGAGCGAACCGGACGACCGCGCCTCCCAGACCCTGGATTTCGCGGACTGGACCGTGACCGTCGCCTATCGCCGCTGGCAGTTTGGCCAGCCGGACTGGACCTGGCTCGGGCCGCTGGCGGATGTCCCGGGCACCGAGACTCCGAACGGCGGTGCCATCGTCGCCGAGATCACCCCCGGCGTGTTCCTTGTCACCGGCCACAGGGCGCGGGTCGAGTTCGCGGCCAAGCCCTCGACCGATGGTCGCCGCCGTATGGTCCTGCGCTATGAGGAGGGCCATTTCGATACCGGGGGGCGTTGGGTTTTCGAGCGCATCTGGAATGGCGACCAGACTGACTACGGCCTCAATTTCACCGACCGGCCGCAGCTGCTGCGCGTCGTCACCGCCACCTACTGATCCTTCCTTCAAGCCCTAGCGAGCGCCCCATGTCCCCGATCATCGCCCGCCGCCTGTTCGTCGCCGCCCTGGCCGTCATGCCGCTGGGGGCCTGCGCCAGCCTGATGGACAGCGTTTCGCCCGCCGTGGTCGAACGGGCCGCGTTCGAGCGGACCCCGGCCGGGATTGTGGTCACGCCCGCCGAGGGGGCTGCGCGTCGCGTGCGGCTCGAAGTCTATGGACCCGAGACCATCCGGGTGACGGCGACCGAGGACGCGGATCTGGATCTGCCGGCCAGTCTGATGGTGACGGCCGAACCGTCGGCGACGACGCCGTTCCGGGTCGAGTCCCGCGGGGACATGGTGGTCCTGAGCACGGCGGAGGCCGTGGCCGAGGTGTCGACGATCACCGGTGCCGTCCGCTTCCTCGATGCGGACGGTCACGAAATTCTGGCCGAGCGCCCGGGCAGCCGCGAACTGAGCCCGGTCACGGTCGAGGACCAGGCCGGGGACCACCGGTTCCTGGCCACGCGCCAGGTCTGGGAAAGTCCGGCCGACGAGTCCTTCTATGGCCTGGGCCAGCACCAGCAGGGGGTGATGGACTACAAGGGTCACGACGTCGTTCTGGCCCAGCACAATATGGATGTGGGCATCCCCTTCGTCGTCTCCAGCCGCAACTACGGAATCCTGTGGGAGACGAATGCCATCACCCGGTTCGGCGACCCGCGGCCCTACGGGATGCTGGGCGAGCGGCTGACGCTGCGCGATGCGACGGGCCGGTTCGGCGGACTGACCGCCAGCTATTATCAGGACGGCGAACTGAAGGTTCAGCGCCAGGAAACCGAGGTCAACTACGAGTTCATCCGCGAATGGTCGCGCTGGCCCGAAGGGTTCAAGGCCCAGCCCGGGCAGCCGGTCCAGACCGGCGACATGGGCAAGCCCGGTCAGGAAGGTGTGACCGTGACCTGGGAAGGCACGATTGAGACATCGACTGCGGGCGAGCACAAATTCCGGCTCTATTCATCAGGTTACGCCAAGGTCTGGATCAACGGTGAACAGCTGGAAGACAATTGGCGGCAGAACTGGAACCCGTTCGACCACGACTTCCAGGTCCGGCTGCCGGCGGACACGCGGGTGCCGATCCGGATCGAATGGACGCCGCAGGACGGCTATCTGGCGCTGCGTCATATGGATCCGCTGCCGGCTGCCGACCAGGGCGCGCTGAGCCTGGCCTCCGAGGTCGGGGATGCGATCGACTACTACTATGTCGGCGGCGACAATCTGGACGCGGTCATCGCCGGCTATCGTGACCTGACCGGCAAGGCGGTGCTGTTGCCGCGCTGGGCCTATGGCTTCTGGCAGAGCCGCCAGCGCTATACGACCCAGGAAGAGGTGGTCGACACCGTGCGCCGCTATCGCGAGCTGGGCCTGCCGATCGACAATGTGGTGCAGGACTGGTTCTACTGGCCCGAGGACGCCTGGGGCTCGCACCAGTTCGATCCGGCCCGCTTCCCCGATCCGGCCGGGATGGTGAAGGCTGTTCACGACATGAATGCCAATATTATCATTTCGGTATGGCCGAAATTTTACCCGACGACTGAGCATTACAAGCAGCTGGACGCGATCGGCGGCATGTATCGGCGCAACGTCGAGACGGGGGCGCGGGACTGGGTCGGCCCCGGCTATGCCAACAGCTTCTATGACCCCTATCTGCCGGCCGCACGGGATCTGTACTGGAAGCAGATGTCGGACAGCTTCAGCGGGATGGGCTTCGACGGCTGGTGGCTGGATTCGGTTGAGCCGGACATGCACTCCAACCTCGACATTCCCGAGCGGACGCTGCGCATGGGACCGACCGCGGCCGGACCCGGAGCCTATGTGTTCAACTCGTATCCGCTGGTGAATGCCGAGAACGTCTATCGGCATTTCCGGGAAGAGAAGGGGGATGTGCGCACCTACATCCTGACCCGATCGGCCTGGGGCGGCCTGCAGCGGACCGGCTCGACCCTTTGGTCCGGCGATGTCGTGGCGCGCTGGGACAATCTGCGTGACCAGATTTCAGCGGGTCTGAACACCGGCCTGTCGGGCCTGCCCAACTGGACCCACGACATCGGCGGATTCTCGGTCGAGGCGCGCTATTCGACACCGGAGATGGCTCCGGCGGACAGGGCGGAGTGGGACGAGCTGAACCTGCGCTGGTTCCAGTTCGGGGCCTGGACGCCGATCTTCCGGTCGCACGGCGAGTTTCCGCTGCGCGAGGTCTATAATCTGGCCGAGCCGGGGACGTCCCTGTACGCGGCCTACGCCGACGCGCTCAAGATCCGCTACCGGCTGATGCCCTATATCTACAGTGTGGCAGGCGACACCTATCACCACGACGGTACCATCATGCGTGGTCTGGTGATGGACTTCCCGAACGATCTTCGAGCCCGCGCCATCGACGACCAGTATATGTTCGGCCCGGCCCTGCTGGTCGCCCCGGTGACCGCCTATCAGGCCCGCGAGCGCACGGTCTATTTCCCGGGCAATGCGACCTGGTACGATCTGCGCAGCGGCCAGACCTATCGCGGCGGCACGGAGGCGACGGTCGCGGCCCCGCTGGACAGGATCCCGGTCTTCGTGCGGGCGGGCTCGATCGTTCCGGCCGGTCCGGACATTCAGTACACGGGCGAGAAGCCCGATGGGCCGATCCATCTGGTCGTCTATACCGGGGCCGATGGCCGTTTCGTTCTCTACGAGGATGCGGGGCTGACCTATGGCTATGAGCGCGGTGAGTTCTCGACGATTCCGATCCAGTGGAATGAGGCCGACGGCGTTCTGAGCATCGGGGCGCGGACAGGGACCTATCCCGGCATGGTCGCGACACGGACAGTGACGGTCCGTTTCGTCAGCGGTGCCGATCCGGCCGCCGGGGATTTCGATGCCGCACCGGCCCGTACCCTGCAGTATGAAGGGCATCCGATCACCCTGGAGCGCTGACCATGTATGGACGACTGATGGCCCTGTCGGGGTTGGCGCTGTGGTCGCTGGGCGCGGCCGCGGCCCAGTCAGCGCCAGCTCCGGTCGTGCTGGCTCCGATGTTCCAGCGATATGCGGTCGTCCAGCGGGATCGCCCGGTACCGGTCTGGGGCCATGCAGCCCCCGGACAACGGGTCGAGGCCAGTCTGGCCGGTCGGACCGGTGCCGTCGTCGCGGGTGCCGACGGTCGCTGGCGCATCGACCTGCCGGCGATCCCCGCCGGTATCGGTCTGACGCTGAGTGTGCGCGGCGGCGACGGCGATGTGACGACGGTTCCGGACCTGGCTGCGGGCGACGTCTTCCTGTGTTCGGGCCAGTCGAACATGGAGTTCGAGGTCCGCAAGGTGACCAATGCCGAGACCGAGATCGCGGCGGCAAACGACTCCGGGCTACGGCTGTTGTCGGTCGTGCGCGCCAGCCTTCCCGCACTGTCAACGACGCTGGACCCGGTCGGTACCTGGGCCACGGCGGCACCGGAAGCGGTCCGGAATTTCTCGGCCGCCTGCTATTTCATGGGGCGCGAGCTGCGTCGGGTCCGGCCGGAGATTCCCGTCGGTCTGATCGCCTCGTCCTGGGGCGGATCAATCATTGAGGACTGGCTTGACGAGGCCAGCCTGCGGGCCCTGGGCGGGCGGGACATCCCCCTGAACGTCCTGGCTGTCTATGCCGGGAATCCCGCCGAGGGCGAGCGTCAGTGGCGGGCGGTTTCGGAAAGCTGGTGGCGCGGCAACGACCCCGGCACCCGTCAGGCCTGGAACGGACCCCGCGTCGACGACGGCAACTGGTTGCCGATACCCGGCGAGGGCTTCTGGGAGGGGACCACCCCGGAACTGGCGACCTTTGACGGGATGGTCTGGTTGCGGGTTCATGTAACGCTGACGCGGGACCAGGCGCGTCAGGCGGCGGTGCTTTCACTGGGTCCGGTCGACGACGTCGACACGACCTGGCTGAATGGCCGGTTCGTCGGCGGGGCGCAGGGTTGGGACACGCCGCGCAGCTACAACATCCCTGCGGGCGGTCTGCGGGCCGGCGACAATGTCATCGCCGTGGGGGTGCTGGACACCGGCGGCGGTGGCGGGGCCTGGGGACCGGCGGCGGACAAGGCGCTGACCCTGGCGGACGGGACGCACATCCCGCTGGGCGGCAATTGGCGCTATCGTGTCGCCGCGCCGTTGAGCGCCCTGGCGGATGCGCCGCGCACGCCGTGGATCGGCGGCAGCGGCCTGACCACCCTGTACAACGGCATGGTCGCCCCGCTGGGGCCGTGGGGGCTGGCGGGTGTGGCCTGGTACCAGGGCGAGTCCAATGTCAGTGACCCCGGGCAATACCGGGCCCTTCTTCCGGCCCTGATCGCCAGTTGGCGGACGCAGTTCGAGACTCCGGACCTGCCGTTCCTGGTGGTGCAACTGGCGGACTTCGGCCCGCGCCGGGGGGAACCGGCTCCGTCGGCCTGGGCGCAGCTGCGCGAGGTACAGCGTCAGGTGACCAATGCCGATGCGCGCGCCGGCATGGCGGTGGCGATCGACATCGGCGACCCCTATGACATCCATCCGACCAACAAGCAGCAGGTCGGACGGCGGCTGGCGCTGGAGGCGCGGCGGCTGACCTATGGCGATACGGTACCGGTGTCGCCCCAGCCTGCGAGCGTCCGTCGCGACGGGGCCGGGATCATCATCGCCTATGGCGGAGGTGCCGCTCTCTGGACCCAGGGCGGGGCCGGGGTGATCGGGCTGGAGCTGTGTGACACCGCTGACGTCTGTGGTTGGGCCGAGGGCCGGATCGTGGACGGGGACCTGCGGGTGACGGGCGAGACCGCAGCCACGGCCAGCCAGGTGCGCTACTGCTGGGCCGACAGCCCGGTCTGCAATCTGTACGGAGCCGACGACCTGCCGGCGACGCCGTTTGAACTGGCCTTGCCCGGGCGGTAGCTCAGGTGCCGGTGGCTTCGGTCAGGTTCCGACCGTACAGGCGCAGGACCGGAACGAAGGCCGTGGGGCGGCCCTCCGGCAGGGTCACGGTCAGGGCTTCCGCGGTCTGGCGGAAGGGCAGGGGGCCGCCGCCCATCAGTTCGACCCGCTCGACCACGGCCCCGCCGGCAGCACGGGCTCCGAGCGAATGGAGGGCCAGGGTCCGGTCATCCGGCCAGGCGAGGGCGAAGGCGAACAGGGTCTGGTCTCGCGTGGTGAAACGGATATCCCGGGCGGTCCACGGCCGGGCCTGGCCTTCGCCATGCATGCCGGCCTGGACGGCCGTCGGGCCTTCGCCGTAGACGCGCCACGGGCGGGTGCCGAAGATGGCCTCGCCGTTGACCTGCATCCAGCCGGCGATGTCCTGAAGAATCGCGCGCTCGTCGGCGTCGATCGAGCCGTCGCCCCGCTGCGGGACGCTGAGCAGCAGATTGCCGTTCTTGGACACGACATCGACCAGGCGCTGGATCACGGCCGCGGCCGGGACGTAGGAATGGTCGGTGAAACGGGCGCGGTTGTAATGCCAGTCACCGATACAGGTGTCCGTCTGCCAGGGCTCGGGCCGCAGGGCGTCGGAAAAGCCGCGCTCGACCGATTCGACGATCCCCTTGCGCTGGCGCTCCTCCAGTCGCTTGCCGTTGACGACCGGCAGTTCGCCGCGCCACGCCAGCGAGGCATTGTAGTATTCCGCGGCGGCGTCCAGCCCGTGCCGGCCCAGCGGCAGGCCGTAGTTGTCGAAATAGACCAGGTCCGGCCGGTATTTGCTGACCAGGTCGCGCTGGCGGGCGACCCAGGAGCGGACAAAGGCCGGATTATTGGCGGGCGGCGTCTCGATCCACTGACCGTCGCGGGCATCGTGCCAGGCGTTCATTTCGGCGATACTGTCGATACCGGCCGGCGGGGCGAAGGTCGGTCCGGTATAGAGCTCCTGCGGGTCCAGCCCGTCCCACCATGTACCCGCGCCGTCCGCCCGGGTCAGACGGGCGGCGTCATAGCGCACGCCCTTCAGCGGCCCTTCAGCGTCATAGCCATAGGCGGTTTGCCACCAGTGCCAGGCGTGGGCTCCGTGGTTCGACACGCCGAAACGCAGGCCCCGGGCCCGGACCGCCTTTTCCCAGATGCCGACGATGTCGCGCCGGGGGCCGACGCGGGTCGAGTTCCAGGCATGGTGGGCGCTGTCGAACAGATCGAGGTTGTCATGGTGATTGGCCATCGACACCACATATCGGGCCCCCGCGGCTGTATAGAGGTCCAGCAGGTCTTCCGGATCCCAGTGCTCGCCGCGCCAGCGGTTGATGAACTCCATGAAGCCGAAGCGGCTGGGGTGGCCGTAGGTCGCGACGTGGTGGTCGTAGAAGGGGCTGCCCTGGACGTACATCAGCCGGCCGTACCAGTCGCCGATCTCGGGCACGCACTGCGGTCCCCAGTGCGACCAGATGCCGAATTTGGCGTCGCGGAACCAGTCGGGGGTGCTGTAGCCCGCGACCAGACTGTCCCAGTCAGGCCGGAAGGGACCGGCGGGTTTCGGTCCCGCACCGGGGCCGGTGGCGCAGGCCCCCAGCAGCGGGACGGTCGTGCCCGCTCCCAGCAGGCCGCGTCGGGACAGGGTCATCGCAGGGGCTCCATTCGCGGCGTGCTCATACCGGGTCACCATAGAGGATGCCGCGCCCGTCGGTGGCCAGATAGACCCGCCCCGTCACGCGCGGATCACCGGCGATGGCGCGGAAGCGCCGGCCATATTCGTGCCGGTCGTCATTGATGCGCATCCAGCTCCGGCCCCGATCATCGGAGCGGAACACGCCGCGCACTGAATCGCGGGTTCCGACCGCGAACAGGGTCGGCCAGCGGGCACCGTCCGGGGCCTTGCCGAAATCCAGCAGCTCGACCGCCAGACCGCCGTCGATCCGCGCGAAGCGCTGGCCGCCGTCACGACTGTTGTAGAGGCCGGCCGCCGAGACCAGCCAGAGATCGCCTTCGGTCCCCGGCGTCGCCTTCAGCGGGAAGGCGTCCTCGCGCCAGGTGGGCCGGTCGCCGGTGACGTCCGGCAGGCCGCGGCTGGTCACCGGCGCGAAGCTGGCGGCCCCGTCGACGCTGACGAACCAGTCCCCGGTGCGGAAATCCAGCGCATAGAAAAGGGCCGGATCGCGACGGTCGGCGACAGGGCGGAGCAGGGGCGGCAGGCCGACACAGGCCCGCCAGCCGGCCCCGCGGTCGCGCGAGTACATGACCCGGGGCGTGATCAGGACGAAGCTGCTCCCGTCGGCGGAGACGATGATCGGCGCGTCGCGATACAGGTCCATGCGGGGGTTGTCCGGCGCGACGGCCTCGACATCCGAGGCGGGACGGGGGCGGCCGAGGGACGTCCAGCTGATCCCCGCATCTTCGGACCAGGCCAGGGTTGCGCCGTCGTGGCCCCCGGAGCCGACGCCCTCGTGCGGGGTGCCGCTGCGGACGACGATGTGCGGGGCCATGCCGGCCCAGTCGATCTGGTTGGTGTTGGCGAAGACCGGGGTGGTGAACTGGTGCGCCGGCGATTGATCGAGATCGGTGTGGGCGAAGCCGGAGATGTCGCCGAAGCCGCTGAGCAGGTGCGGACCGGTCGCCGGACTGGTCAGGGTAATCACCGCGGTCTGTTCAATACCCCGGACCCAGGGGGCCCAGCGGGTCGGCTCACCCCGGTCGGACGCGCGCAGGCCATCGGTCGCATAGATGGTGGCCCCGGTCGCATAGACCGCCCGGTCGCCGTCGAACGGATCGATCGCCACGGCGGCGATCCACCAGCCGAAATCGGGTTCGGGATTACCCCAGTAGAGGAAGGGGGTGGCCGAGACGTCGCGCTGTGCGGTTTCGCGCAGGCTGGTCCAGCTGTGTCCGTCGTCGGTCGAGCGCCACAGGGTGTCGCCCGGCTCCCAGCGGTTCAGGGTCGAGACCAGAAGCGTGCCGGGACGCTGCCGGTCCAGGGCCACGCCCATGAAGCCGCCGCCCCGGGCGCTGTCGGGCCGTGGCGGGGAGATGTCGGTCAACTGTTCCCGGCCGCGCGTATCGAGCCGGGTGACAGCCCCGTCCGTGACGCCATTGGGGCCGATGCCCCGACACCAGGTGACGAACAACATCCCGCGGTCGTCAATCTGGGCCTTGACGGGCGACATGTCCTGCGGCCCGCCCGGAAGGCGGTGCCAGGAGCGTCCGGCGTCGTCGGAGCGGTACAGACCCTGGCCCTCGGGATCGGCTACCCCGACGAACAGGCTGGCCGTGGCGGAGCCGGGCCGACCGCTCGCCGGATCGAAGACCACGAAGGCCAGGCCGGGGTGGGTCGGTTGATCCGGTCGCGCCCCCTGTCCTGCGACAGGGAAGCTGTCGACCCTGCTCCAGCTGCGGCCCTTGTCCGTCGAGCGCTGCAGGCCGTCGTGGCGGGAGCCGAAATAGAGGATGCGGTTGTCATTGGGATCGACGGCCAGCCGTTCGCCCAGGCCACGGCCGTCCTCATTGCCCCCCATCAGGAAGGGGACGGGTGTGGTCGTCCAGGTGTCGCCGCGATCCGCCGAGCGCAGGATGGCGGCCGGCATGGAGCGGTGCATGCCGACGGCGGCATAGACCACATCGGGATCCAGGGGGTCGGGGGCGATGCTCTCGACACCCATATAGCTGGAGACCGGGTTGGCGTCCTGAAGCGGCGTCCAGCGCGCCGGTCCGGCATCCCAGCGATAGGCTCCGCCCATGTCGGAGCGCAGATAGGCAAGACCCCGCACAACCGGGCTGAACACCACGCCCGGCACGAAGCCGCCGCCGCCGATGACGACATTGTTCCAGCGGTAGGTCGGGGCTGGCCGGTTGCGGGCATTCGCGGTCTGCGACCCCGTCAGGGCAGCCATCGCCAGGGCAGACCCCGCCGCGCCTCGTCTGGTTACCCTGAACGTCACACCCTGGCCTCGTCGGAGACGGCTCGCCACTCTTTGATAGCGCTAACATAAAGGTTGACACGTTTCCCGCGGGTGGATCAAGTTGCACTGGTGAAATCGTGCTTCTGACGGAATATCGTCATTGGCGCGTGGGAGGTTTCGCAGCAATTTGAACGGACTGTCGGAACCGCAATGGCGGCCGCGTCTCGCGTTCCAGGCTGCACCGGGAGGACGTGTCCAGTGAACCATCCATGCCGCAAGGCTGTAACCACGGCGCTGGTCGGATCCCTCGTTGCCCTTGCGGCCGGGTGCGCCGTGCTGCCCGACCGTTCGCTGCCCACAAATTTCGTCGCGGCTGCTGACTCAGCGGTCACGGAGGCTGCGCGGGCCCATCCGGATGCCTGGCCGCGGGCAGCCTCACCGGCGGCCATGACGGACGCCCGGACCGAGGCTTTCGTCACCGAGCTGATGAGCCGGATGACGCTGGAGGAGAAGGTCGGCCAGACCATCCAGGCCGACATCAGCGCCATCCAGCCCGAAGACCTGCTGATCTATCCGCTGGGGTCGATCCTGGCCGGGGGTAATTCCTCGCCGGGAGGGGACGAGCGGGCCCCGGCTCCGGCCTGGGTCGACCAGATCCGGGAATTCCGTGCGGCGGCCGCGGCGCGGCCGGGCGCGCGGGTGCCGCTGATCTACGGGATCGACGCGGTGCACGGGCATAACAATATCGTCGGGGCGACCCTTTTCCCGCACAATATCGGCCTGGGCGCGGCGCGGGATCCGGAGCTGATCCGTCAGATCGGTGAGACGACCGCGCTCGAGGTCGCCGTGACCGGGGCGGACTGGACGTTCGGCCCGACCCTGGCCGTGCCCCGCGACGACCGCTGGGGCCGGTCCTATGAGGGCTATGCCGAGGACCCGGAAGTCGCGCGCAGCTACGCCGGACCGATGACCCTTGGCTTGCAGGGGACGCTGAGGGCCGACGGGCCGCTGCGGCCGGGTCATATCGCCGGCTCGGCCAAGCATTTCCTGGCCGACGGCGGCACGACCGGCGGCAAGGACCAGGGCGATTTCGCTGGAACCGAGCGCGAGCTGATCGACATCCATCTGTCCGGCTATCCCGAGGCGATCGATGCCGGGGTGCTGTCGATCATGGCCAGCTTCTCCAGCTGGAACGGGGTCAAGCATTCGGGCAACGAGACCATCCTGACCACGGTGCTGCGCGGGCCGCTGGGCTTCGACGGTTTCGTGGTCTCGGACTGGAATGCCCACGGTCAGCTGCCGGGATGTTCCAATGAGAGCTGTGCCCTGGCCTTCAACGCCGGGATCGACATGTTCATGGCTCCGGACAGCTGGAAGCCATTGTACGAGAACACCCTGGCCCAGGCGCGTTCGGGCGAGATTCCGATGGCCCGGCTGGACGAGGCGGTGCGCCGCATCCTGCGGGCCAAGGTCAAGACCGGCCTGTTCGAGGTCGAACGCCCCTATGAGGGGCGTGTGGAACTGCTGGGGTCCCTGGAGCACCGGGCGCTTGCGCGTCGGGCCGTGCGGGAATCCCTTGTCCTGCTGAAGAACGAGGGTTCGGTCCTGCCGATCCGGGCCGGTGCGCGGGTGCTGGTCGCAGGGGTGGCGGATGACATCGGTCAGGCCGCCGGCGGCTGGACCATCACCTGGCAGGGGACCGGCAACAGCCGCGCCGACTTCCCGAATGGCCAGTCGATCTGGGAGGGGCTGCAGGAAGCGGTCGCGGAGGGCGGCGGCCAGGCCACCCTGAGTCCCGACGGCAGCTTCGCTGACCGGCCGGATGTGGCCATCGTCGTGTTCGGCGAGACGCCCTATGCCGAATTCCAGGGCGACGTCGAGACGCTGGACTATGTCCCGACCGGGCCGCTGGAGACCCTGCGTCGGTTGAAGGCCGCCGGAATTCCGACGGTCTCGGTCTTTCTGTCCGGGCGGCCGATGTGGACCAATCCGGAGATCAATGCGTCGGATGCCTTTGTCGCGGCCTGGCTGCCGGGTTCGGAGGGCGGCGGCGTGGCCGATCTGCTGGTCGGGGACGCGGACGGGCGGGCCCGCCACGATTTCCGCGGCACCCTGTCGTTCAGCTGGCCGAAGACGGCGGCGGGGCAGCCGCTGAACCGTGGTCAGGTCGGATATGATCCGCTGTTCGCCTATGGCTATGGCCTGACCTATGCCCGCCCGGCCACCGTCGGCCGGTTGTCCGAGGACAGTGGCGTGGCCGAGGCCGGCTCGAGCGTCGATCGCTATTTCGTCGCGGGCCGGTTCGTCGCGCCGTGGTCGTTGATGCTGCGTGACGCGGGGGGTGAATATCGCCTCGGACTCGAGCCCCAGGGGCAGTCGCCACGGGCGGCGGTCGCGGCCCGCTCCGGTGACGGCCAGGCCCAGGAATCGGCCAGAATCCTGACGTTTGACGTGCCGGCCGGGCAGACGGCCCAGGCCCTGATTGCGGCGGCACCGGTGGATCTGACCCGTCAGGCCAATGGCGAGATGGCGATCAGCTTCCGCTATCGCGTCGAGGCCCGTCCGACCGCTCCGGTCCAGTTGACGCTGGGCGCGGGGGCGGTCGATGTCACGGCCATCCTTGCGGCGGCCCCCATCGGCGAATGGCGCACCCTGAAGGTCCGGCTGTCGTGTCTGCGCGACGCAGGTGCGGACGTCGGCGCGGTCGATCAGCCGTGGGGTCTTCGTGCCGCCGGGGACCTGGCCGTCGCGGTTGAGGAAATCCAGCTGGCCTCGAACGAGGGCGACACGGTTTGCCCGGCCCCGTGATGGCCCTTGTCCGACTGGGGGTGGTGCTGTCGACCCTGCTGGTTCTGTGGCCCTCAACGGCGACGGCGCGGCAGGCCGGTCCCCCTGTGGCGACGGCGGAGATCCGGCTGGATCAACCGGGCGCGACGATCGCTCCCGAAATCTATGGCCAGTTCATGGAGCAGCTGGGCACCGGGATCGACGGGGGTGTCTGGGTCGGGCCGGAGAACAGCCTGCGCGACGGCCTGCTGGCG
>TARA_R110002051_G_scaffold55210_3_pt1 | contig 18287 bp, 16 predicted proteins | sample TARA_R110002051 | Tara Oceans TARA_R110002051 (sample SAMEA4397023) | marine metagenome | biome: Polar Biome; feature: [MES] marine water layer (ENVO:01000295) within the mesopelagic zone...; material: water (ENVO:00002006), including particulate matter (ENVO:01000060) such as......
TATTTTCAACGGGGGAACGCTTCGGAAGGATGTTGTGGCAGGCACTCCAGCTCCTGCGTTCAACAACGAAAACCCCGCAACCGACCCAGCAGAGCTAACCATTCAAAACTTTTCGGGTGATTCGGGAGGAGCTGTTACTAACCACTACTGGAAGCAAATAACCCAAATGACAATAGGTAACAATGCCTTTGAAGGTGCGGGCTTCACAGGGTTAAACATCCTGGGCGGCATTACCAGCATCGGAAATGACGCGTTCGCCGGCTGCAGCGGATTGAATAGTTGTTGTCTTGGCACCAGCATTACCAGCATCGGCGAAAGAGCGTTCGCCAACTGCACCTCATTGACCAGTGTCGAGATTCCCGATAGCGTCACCAGCCTCGACGATCACTCGTTCAGCGGATGTAGCTCAGTGACCAGCGTCACCATCCCAGAGGGTGTAACCACCATCGGCGAACAAGCGTTCGGCTCCTGCACCGGACTGACCAGCCTCACAATTCCCTCCAGTGTCACCAGTATCGCCTACCTAGCCTTCTACAACTGCAGCAACCTGACGACCATAAACTGTCGTGTTACTAAAACGATTTTTGAGGCTGGTGGTTATGCAATACAGAGCAGTGGTGTAACCGCTATACACGCCCTAGCATCGGATACAACTTGGACGGAAGGAGCGGGACAAACCATCGCGAGCAAGACCGGCATCACCGTAACCAAAGACCTTACTTAACCTATGAAAACAATACTAATTCTTACGACTCTAGTTCTAGCCTCGTGTTCCTATTCACTTGGACCCGACGGCAAACGTGCTCTTGTAATTGAACCAGAGTCGTTCAACAACCTCCTTGAAATAATCGCGGAGAAGTAAAAAACAATAAGCAAACTAATGTCACAGCAAACACTAAGAGATGCCGAGGTAAAACAAGGCATGAACAAAACAACCGATGCGGCCTTCGATCTCGAACGTCAACTTCGGCCAACAGAAGCCACCATCGACGCCTACGCGGTCGAAAAATATGGTGTCGTGTCCAAACGAGGCACACTTAATGTCTCAGTAACCGGAGGCGGCGTCGCGGGAGTTCACACTCTCGATATCGGCATTCCAGCCGGAGCAGTTCTGCTGGACATTATATTCTTCAATAAAACACTGTGGAACGCAGGAACCAGTTCAACACTGATCATCGGTGATACAGCTGATCCTAACGGCTACATCGCAGCTACAAGCCTAAAGGCTACTAATATGCTTGCCGGTGAAACTGTCACTCTGGACAGCATCAACGCTTGGGGTGGACTCGAAGGAGTCTATCTCACCGCTGCTGGACGGCGAGGCACTTTGGGCAACGGTGTGTATTATCCTGCTGCCGATACCATTACAGCTGAAATTACCCTCGTGGGAACCACAGCCACAACTGGCGAGTCTCACATGGTCGTCACCTACGCCTTGCCATATCCAGTGGGCGTCGGAACTTACGTCGCAACCTAAATAACTTTAACCATGCTCCCCAACTCCACTCCGCAAGCTACTAGGGAAAAAGTCATTGACTCCCTCTTAAACTCGGGACTCTGGACGAACCGCAAAATTACTAAGATGTGCGTTGTTGGGGTGCGTGGTTATTATTTAAATACGATGGGCAAGCGAGGTGTGAACGATAGAGGAATCTACGATGATGCCTTCTTCGTTCTTTCGCCTGACACATTCACTTCATTCAACGGGAACACTGATCCGTCCCGTTACAAGGCTCGCGTGGCAACACTCGTCGCGCCACAAACCATCAAGTATAAAAAGGGCCTGCACGGTTATAGCCGTAAAGCTGGACCCTACCCCGCATTCCGACAAGCCTCGGACGTTATCGTTAAGAGAGACGGCGGGTCTGGAAATGGCAGACAACTGCTTGATGGAACTTTTACAGATAGAGGCACTAGACGTTTCTGGACAAACAACCACAAAGGAGGCTACACTGTAACGTCCTCTGCCGGTTGTTTGACAGTTCCTCCCAATCAGTGGAACGCATACTACTCCCTCGTCTGTCTGCAAATGCAACGCTTCCAACAAAGAATTTTCAAAATGAACCTCCTAGAAAACAAATGATGGAATGGCTTACAAAGCACGCCATAATCGTAGTAATGAGTGTATCTTCAATCTCAGGACTGGCCTACCTATTGTCGAAGGACGAGAAGTTACCATTTGCGAAAACCTTTTCGGCTTTCGTTCTGTCAGCGGTCGCTGGGTTAGTATCATACTTATTGTTCTACGAGATCATGGTAGATCGCCCGGCAGCGTTGATGGCTGCTTCGATACTTATGGGCATAGGCGGTGCAAGCACAATTGAATTTCTAGTCCTACTGGTTCGGTTCAACATTAAGAAAATCAAAAAACTTTAATCACTTTTTAGTCGGGTCACGGTGCGCCTGACTTTGTCATCGTTCTGTTCTGTCGATGGACGTGACCCTTCACCAATTCAGCTTCTAAATGGGAAAAAACTTACAAGAGTTTGTCGAAAAGAAACAACTTGCCGCGTTGCTTGAACAGCGACGTAGGCTCGTTGAGGCTAACGGCATTGACTTTTATCGCCCCCACTGGAAGCAGCACCTGTTTCATAAGCATGGTGATTACAGATTTCGCTATGGGCGTTTTGGGAACCGTGCGGGTAAATCGCAGATGGGTACTGCGGAGGATGTGGCGTGGCTCTTGGGCGAGCGACGTTGGTATAAGAAACAATTCGACATCATAAACGGAAAACGCGAAGTTGTAGCGCGTCATGAAGGTCATGAGGAACATGAATTGGTTTATCGCGGTATCCCAAAACGTCCTGTGAAAGGGTGCATCCTGCTACAAGATTGGGATAAAGCCTCAGACGTTTTCACATCAGAAGCTGACGGCATTGCAAAAGGTAAGTTACTTCAATACATTCCGAAGGATGCCTTTCGTGGTTACATCAAAGGCGGTAAGGGGCAAGTCGTTGGAATCAAAGTTCAGTCCCGTTGGGGAGGCATTTCGACGATCATGCTTGATACAGTGATTTCGTTCAAACAAAACCCAATGGGCCATGAGTCATCGGCCTGGGATTTCATACATATTGATGAGCCTGTGCCAATCGAAATGTGGATGGCTTATCTTCGCGGACTTGCTGACGTTTGCGGTCCTATGTGGGCGTTATGCACTCAGATTACTGAGCCGTGGCTCAACGACTTCTTTATCCCTAACATTCGTAAGAAACTCAGTGTTGACGGTAACGTCTTCGTCGACGAAGCTATGGATGAGAAGAAGTATGTTATCACAGGTTCGAGCTTCGATAACCCGTTTGTGGACGAGAAAGGACTTAAAGCTGTTCAAGTTCTTTCGAAGACTCTGGGACAAGAGACAGCAAGAATTGACGGTGGCAGCTCAACCGCTCAAGGTTTGGTATACCCTGAATTCAAATACGACGCGCACGTTTACAGGGAGATACCCCACGGTTGGGAAGCTATTGATATTCCACCAATTGGTTACACCATTCGCTACACTATTGATCACCACTTGTCTAAACATCCTGCCATGCTTTTGCAGGCTACAGCCCCCACAGGTGAGGTCTACTTCTTTGCTGAAATCTTTGACGACGTTCTCGTTCCTGAAGCTTGCGAACGCTTGTTGAATATCATCGACGGTAGGTTTGTGGCAGATGGCACTATGGACCCTTACGGGTTTATTGAGAACTCGGTTGATGGCTCGATGGCAGTTGACACTTACGAGGAGTGTGGCATCTACCCTGAGAAGTCATCGAAAGATTTACGCAACGGAGTCGTTAAAGTCAAGACAGCACTTAACGAACGCTTGCCTGACGGAACTGCCAAGTATCGTTTCTGCGAAAACCTACTCACTACTCTGTGGGAATTCGACCGCTACCAATGGAATCCGAAAAAGCCCGCAAGCCCGTTAGCAAAAAATAACCACATGATGGAGTGCCTTTACCGGCTAATTATCATGGGTTCAACCTTCATGGAACCGCAAGATGCAAGTAACTTTTATCTCAAACCTCTACCAGGACCGTTCGGAGAATCTGACACAGGCCTTGGGAACATGGACTCTGTTCTGGACAGTAAATTAGGGCTATGAACAAACAGATAATCAAGGAATTAAACCAGAAGGAGATGACACCTTTCCACGAGGAGTTGTTGAAGAAGTGTGTCCAACTGGTGAACGATTCTAGACGTGAGATGGCTAAAAGCTACAGCACGTGGGATGAACGCGAACGAGTCTATTCAGCTGAACACGAGGACGATCGGAAGGATAAACGTTCGAAGGAAGACAAAGAACCTTCCAAGATGCTCGTCCCGTTCTCTGCCGCACAGGTTAATACTTTCATTGCTTATTGCTTCTTGCTGTTCAATCAGAAACCTCAGTTCTTTGAGCTTGAGCCTACAGGAACCGAAGACTTCGACATTCGGGATATCTCCGAACGTGCTTTGCAAAGAGACTTGGACGTCAACAAGTTTGATCTAGTCCTTTACCAATTCCTTCTCGATATTGGACGTTTCGGCCTCGGGACAATTAAAGTCGCGTGGGTAGAAGATTTCGTGCATATCCTAGCTCCTACTTATAGCGAGATCGACGGTGTTCAGATAGAAGGCGAACCGGAGTATCAGAAAGTTCCACGCTTCATCGGCAATAAGATCGTTTCAGTTTCGCCTTACAATATATTTCCTGATTGCAGACTGCCGTTAACGAGGTTCCAAGAGGGTGAATTTTGTGCCAGCGATGATGAATTAACGCTTGTTGCGCTGCAAGAAGAGGAAGCAGATGGTCTGGTGGCTGGCATCGAGCACATTGAGCCTTTGAGTAGTTCGCATCTGCGTTCACGTGGAGGTAAAACAAGGTTTCATTCTATTGACAAGGACAACCCTTCAAAGACTTCGGGACTCGCTAGCAGAACTGAGTGCCAGATCAAACTGATTCCAAGCAAGTTCGAGATGGAAGATGGTTCATTCCTTGGTAAGGAAGACTTTCCAATTCTTTATAACGTGCAATATGTGAACGATCAGCGTATTATCAGTGCTGAGCCTGCCAATAACTTCCACAGTGACTTCACTTATAACCTGGGGCAGTTCACTCCAGATCAGCACAACCGTATTAACAAGTCATTGTCAGACCAGATCGGACCTTTGCAGACCGTGATGGACTGGTTCGTTAACTCTCGTATCTCCTCAGTCAAGCGCACCTTGGAAAACAACATGGTGGTCGACCCGACGGGTGTGGATATGAAGACTGTCACGAATCGTAGTCCTATCATCCTCCTTCGTCGCCAAATAGGGCGCGGTGGAATTGATCGTCATATCAAACAGTTGGCAGTTCAAGACGTCACTGGAGGTCACATGAATGATGTATCGCAGTTGTCAGGCATCATGCAGACTGTAACAGGCATCAACGAGATGGCGCTTGGTAAGCACTCTACTGGACGTCGTTCAGCCACTCAGGACCGGGCTGTAGCTCAAGGGTCCACGATGAGGCTTACGACTGAGGCAAAACTATTGTTCGTTCAAGTTCTCTCGCCAATGGGCAAGATGCAGTTAATCAACCATCGCCAGAATATGGACGCGCAGACGTTTGTCCAGTTGTTGGGTGAGAGGGAGGGTCTCGAAGCTCAAGCAATGTTCGCTAACTTCAGATCGAATGCGGTCAATCTTGTAGGGCAAAATGACTTTTTCGTCTTTGACGGCACCTTGCCAAGCGAGAAAGCATTCCTTGCTCAGTCTTTGCAGGAACTTGCACAGATCGCAATGTCTAACCCTCAAGCGGCTAACGAACTTGGGATTGACGTTAAGAAAATGATCAAAGAGATTTACGGACTGCGTGGAGTGAATGGATTACTCAGGTTCGAACTTACTGAAGAAGAACGTCAGCAGCGCGTTCAAGAGCAGATGCAAAAACAACTAATAGAACAACAAAATGGACAAGGACCAATACCCGGTGCCGGACAACAACCTCCAGCGATTCAGTGAAAAGAAAAGGACCGAAGGGGAAAGCAATCAACTTAGGCATGAACTTACACAACTCCAATCATTCAAAATTTACGACGAGGTGCTTAATGACGCTGAAGTCGAGCTTAAGCAGTGCATACTCGCTTTGGTCGAAGAGAACAAGGAACTTACAAATGAACAACTTCACGCTCTAAGGGGTGAAGCACAAGCACTTTACAGAACTTGGGATAGGTTAGCAGAATTTGCTGACGTCCTAGACGAAGAAATAAACAAACCAGAACACTAAAATGTTAGAAAACGAGACAGAAGAATACGAAGCCGGAGGTGAAGTCGAATCAGTCGAAGCACCAGCCCCTGATTTGAGTGAAACCATTCGAGAGACTGTGCAAAGCACTATGCAGGGTATGCATCAGCAGCAGCAACAGGAGCAACAACAGCAACAGGCTCAGAAGCCAATGTCGCAAGATGAGATCAACAAAAGGTTGAACGTGTATTCGTTTACCGATGCTGACTCTACTCAAATGCACGAAGCTTTGAGGGCTGAAGACTTTAACCCTGCGGCGTTTACCGGAATGATGAACAATATGCTCAATGGTTTGAGTAAGCAACACTCCACTTTTGCGGAACTGGTCTCACAGGCCCAGCTAGAACAATTTAGTAACAATCTTCGTCCACACCTCACGGCTGCACAGGAGGTCCAAAAAGAACGCCGAGAAGATAACTTCTTCAAATCGTATAAAGCACTTGAACCTTTCAAAAAGATTTTACCGAGCGTCAGCCAGCAGGTTGCACAAACGGGGTTAAAGTTTGCTAGTGCTAAGGAAGCTAATGCCGCAGTCGCACAGGCTGCCGAAGCACTCATTAAGCAAACAAATCCAAACTTCTCGTTGGGTAAGCCTTCAAGAACAGGCAAACCAGCAAGAACCACATTTCCGGGTGGTGGAGGTGGCGGACAGTCCGCTGCATCCCAAGGAAGCTCAGCCTCAATTTGGGACTGATTAACACAAACAAAAATAGAAAATAAAAAAATATGAGCCTTATGGGTCTAGTTTCGGGTAAAGAATTCGCTGACAACAGCTTCCATTCTTATACCAATCGCCGACAAGTGTTTCACAACTATCCGCAAGGTGCGGCTCCGTTGATGGGACTCATGTCATTGCTCGGGAACGAGCCTACTGATACCGCGTTGAACTTCGGTTGGCACGAGAAGCGTTACCGCTATCCTCGCACGCTGACCGCCGTAGCTGATTCGGGTGCCGGTGCCTTCGCCGCTACAGAAACTGGAGCTTCCATCGCGTCACCTGTGACGTTTGTGAAAGATACTGTTTATTACTGTAACGTAGATGCTACCGCCGAGTTCCAAGTGAACGATTCGATCATCTTCATGAACCTGTCTACCGGCAGTCTTCGTGGAGTTATCACGGCAATCTCGTCTGACAGCATTGCGTTCCGTGCAGTTCACGGTCTTGCTGCTGTGGTCAACACCGCCGCCACGTTGGACAAGCAAGTCACAAAGATGGGTTCTGCTTACGCGGAAGGTTCGAAAAGTGGCTCTGGCCGCGTGATCGTTCCGGTCAATCCGACCAACCATACGCAAATCTTCAAGGATGGAATCGACTTCACTGGTTCTGCTCTTAAGATTCCTGCTGACTTTGACAAGTCCGGCTTGTATAAAGAGAAGTCTAAGGACACCGCACTCGATCACCAGATCGGTCAGGAGTTCGCTATGCTTCTCGGAACCAAGTCGACCTACAATACCACGCTTGCTGCTGGTGGAGCGTTTGGTGGAAACACCACTCCGGTTCGCACCACTGGTGGTGTCCTCGGTTTCTTGGAAGAGTGGGAACTTGCTGGTGGAGGTGCCTCTGGTTACCGTCCTGGCGAAGGCGCACTTACCTTGGATACCGATTCCGACAAGCGTATCATTGAGAACGCAACCGGAACCATGTCGAAAGCCTTCTGGGATACGCTCATGCAGCGTTGTTTCCAGAAAGCCAACAACAAGTCGCAGGAGAAAATCTGCTTCTGTGGTAACGGCGCACTCGCTGCTGTTCAGCGTATGATCGAGTTGAAGCTTGTAACTACAGTGGACCAGAACACTTCGGAAGACAACTACCGGATGCGCGTGAAGACTGTTGAGACCATGTGGGGAATCCTCCACTTCAAGTCTCACCCGTTGATGACGGACCTTCCTGAACTCAACAACGCGATGTTTATCGTGGATGTTCCGTTCTTGGACTTCCGCCCGTTGAACGACCGTGATATGACCTTGCTCCCTAATCGTCAGGATAACGACGAAGATGGACGTAAGGACGTATGGTTGACCGAAGCAGGATTGGAGTTGCGTTTCCCTGAGGCGCACATGCTGATCAAAAACGTCCAAGCAATCGTGGGATAATGGCCGCATTAGCTGCATCAACTATTACCAGAATGAGGACGGTGCCACACTATGGCCGTCAAGACATTCTGACGATTCAGGTCTACGTGAACTCCACGTTGGCTACCAGTGATACTATTGACTCTGCTGCGCTAGGCGTTGAAGGGATCTTGGGTGTGCTGGGCGCAAGTAAAGTCTCATCCGCGGGTGCCATTGAAGGTGCTGCTGGTGGTGACGTTACTTTACTCGCTAAGAAGCAAACCGAACTTGGTGACCAACTTGCATCCGCAAGTGACGTCGCCTCGGGAACTGGTAATGACCTTATCACTCTCGGCTCGGCATTCAATACAGATATTGGGGCGTATTTGACCCTACTCGTAACCACATAAACTAATGGAAGACATTAAAAATAAAGAATACCCCGCGCCTTCGGGAAGCGGGACCGACAGTAAACTACAGAACACCACGGCCCGTGAAACAAAGGACCATGTGAGTGCTGAAAACAAGACTGAAGAGTATAAGCCCAAGGGATCAAGTCCCGGCAAGCTTGGTGCATACTAGTCTTTGAAGAGGTTTTGTCCCTGCTATGAGTGATATCCTAACACTGAAAGACATCGTCAACGACTACCTGCAAACTACGTCGCCGTCCGTTCTAAATCAAACTCTTGAATTGGGCGGTGGTGAAGCAGCTAAGGTAACGTTGGTGGACAAGTTGATTCTTCGAGCGGCCAATAACGCACGAAAGTGGGCCGAGAAGAAACATGATTTCAGTTGGAACGATATGACTCTAGCAGGGCAAATACCTATTAACGGTGTAGGCCTGGGACTCAACAGGGAGCTTTATCAGTGGCCTCACAAAGAGTTTGCGATGAACGTTAACGGCGTAACCGGCACAGGCACTATCGCTTCTTACTATTTACATGAGAAGGTAAGGGTGGGTTCGACCTTTTGGGTAATCAATACGGTTACAGGCGGTTCATGGACAACCGCCAAGGCCACGGTGGCGTCACGGGACGACAACGGATGGAGCATCACATGCACTTTCGCGTCCGGGACACCGACGACCGGGACGTTTTACGTCAACTTTGATTATAGCACGAAACAAAATCATCGTCAAATCAAAACGCTTCACTCCTGCTTCCTAGCAGATGACGACCACGTCGGTAGCGTTCCTCTAAGGATTGAACGCAAGGCGCGTCTAACCTCACGCCTTATCGAAAACTACGAAGCTCAAGACGCTTCCAAAACTTTAAACTGGTCAGGCCAACGTATGATAAACCACGGCAACCGCCTTTATCTTTACCCGAACAATGAAGCAGTCCAGAACGTTCTGGTCGACGCTAATGTTTGGGCTTACGAATATCTTACTGACTCTTCCACGGACGAGTTCCTGCAACACGGGTTCGAGTTCATGCAGTGGGCAACCATTGTAGAAGTCAACCGATTATTGCAAACTTACGTCGCTCGCCAAGAAGGCAACATCGCACCGCCTAACAACGATCGTGACCGCGCTCTGAAAGAACTCATCGACTTTGACATCTATCAGTCTGAAGTTGGTGATATACAAATGGACTAATGGCATTCGAAATTCCAGGGGTTTTTACCCAAGCAAACCAACTTAAGTCGTCTGGCCCCGTCAGGCAGTCGCATAAATTCCACAGGGAGTTAGGTCAGCACCTAATCTACTTTGAGGTTGAAGTGTCTAACGGCTTCAAGCTACCGACTACATTACCTTTTGGTGTATTTGCTGAGGTTACAAACCGAGCTAACACTCACCAAAGCACTCTCGAAGTGTGGGTGGCCGAAGGTTATTATGCAAAAAACCCTTCTTTCCATGAAGCTCGCACAAACGTAACCAACGTCAACAAATACATCTGCAAGGGACATACGATTGAACAAGTAGTCCGCGCCAATTCGTTCTGCCTCGAAGGTTTGACCATCTGGGAATCTTCTTTAACTCCGATCGATGAGGTTCACTCAATACGAACTACGACTTACATCGACGAATACAATCAAATTACGCGTGGGGAGTATGACTCGAACTTAGGGTTGCATCAAACGATCACGGAAGACTTAGTTCACGTGACGGTAGCAGAAGCAGATGCCAATTATCCTACAGGAACCTTATCGTCGGGAGGGGCTGTTTTCAAATCAATCGAGTTTAAAGAGATCAAGTGTGGTTGGTTTCTCAAGGTTTCGGAAACTATGAATGAAGGGTCTTCATCTACAACGTATGGCACAAAGAACCATGCATTCCCTCCTGTCCTGCAGTGGGGTCCAAACACACAAGTCCTTTACGGAATAAACAAAGATGGTGAAAGATACCAAACTTCAGCTTTGTCAGACTCCAGACTTAAGGAAGCTTACAGTGGGCCTTGTAAGGTTCAAGTGGTCAAAGTGTGGTCGAGCACAAGGCCTTTGACAGGTGACTCCGGACCGACTCAGATGCTAACTGACAGCTTCGTTTATGATGGGATCTTCTTTAAGCACTCACTTCCGTCATGTTTGCATGGTCCCATCGCACTCTACGAAAGCACAGGAAAGAACCATCCAGTGCTGAAGGACGGGCAGTTTCGTTGGGCAACTTACCCAGCGACCACATACCTGGAATGGCCCAATGTTGTGTTACCTCAAATTCCGGTGCCATATAAAGGAGGGTTCTTAACCACAATCGAAACTATTTATGCCCCTTGACCCTAAACGCACTCGTCAGGCAGCCCATCGGCGGAAAGTGGCACGCGAGCGTCAGGAAAGGTGGGACTCCCACTTCCCGAAGCAAAGTCCTCCGGCGGAGCCTGTAAAGGATGCACCACTCTTAAATGTCACTGGTGCAGGTTCTACGGATAATGCCGATAACGTCAACTTAGCTCCGCCAGAGAAGACGATTCACGAACGTAAGGAGTATCTTCCAGAGAAAGCCCCAGGTGGTGACCATAATGATCTCGACAACCCTTGGTGGGCATTATACTGGAATTACACCACAGACACTTTGTCTATTGCAGACGGTATGGTCGAGAAGCCCGGTTTTTCTAGCGGTGACGAGCATCCACTATCCAATAGCGCGTGGGGACACTTAGCAGTTGATGGATGGACTGGTGCTCTGGGCGCCGGTAATTATAGTTTTTATGTTAAGGCCGATTGCTCTCCAGTCCAAAGGACTATCCACACTGTCTCACTTCACGCAGACGTAGACCCCGATCCTGACACAAGTGACGAGGTGGTGGATGCGGGCGGCAATCTCCACAACCACGGTGGTGGTGGTTATGCTGCATATCCTCACCATCACACCTACGAAACCCACACCCACACTTATGGGTCTATGGTCAGTTACAGCTTCAATTTTACCGGCTTCGAAATAGTGAAGGTTTCAAGTTTCACCCAACCCACCGATACTGACGATATAAAGTTTCAATATCTGGGTCATGTGACAGTGGCTGACGGCAAGCTCACAGTCCTTGGTTGGAGGCTTAACCACGTGCTTAACTGGACATTCTACACTTACTCCAGATACGCAGCTCCTTAAAGACAAACACTTTCTAAATAACAAACTAACACAATGGCAAACGAACTAACATTACAATCGGCGATGAGCTTCACCAGCGGTATATTCTCCGCCGACAAGGCACTCAGTAAGCAAATCACAGTAGCGGGAACGGATTACGTGAGCGCAACACAATCAATTGGGACTTCAGAAGAGGAACTAGCGAAGGGCGAGATTACAGGCTCAATACTTGGTTACCTTTTAATCTATAACACCGATGCAACAAACTACGTCGAAGTTGCCTCGGTCACAACCAAATACGCAGTCAGACTTCTTGCAGGGGAGTTTGCGCTCTTCCGTCCTAACGGTTCTAGCGTTTTCTGTAAAGCTAACACCGGAGCTTGCATTGTTGAATACTTACTCCTTGAAGCATAATGGCTAGAAGATTTTCCAACGAACCATCCGAAGAGCAACGGACTATGGCTATGTTAGCCGGTCTCAGAAAGACATCGTCATTGCCTCAGGTAATGGATATGCTCAACAAAAGGAGGACTCAAGAACGTAGCGACAAGACTTCACAGCAGCAAATGCTTGAGTCACAAAGTCGTGTTGCTGAGTCAGAGCAGAGACTCGCTCACGGACCTATAGGGCTTCGTCAACTCGCTGCTAGAGAGCAACAGCATAAACAGTCAATGGAACAGGCTGAAAAACAATATAGAGATACACTGGCTTTCAATAGGCAGAGGAACATTGAAACACAAGCGCAGGCGGCGGAAACAAATAAAATTCGTCTTATGAGCGCGTTGGGACTTAATCGTTTACGTGCACTGCAAGGGGCGCAAACAGGAGTGGAAACGCAAAGTAAGGAGGCGATACTTAATCTGATGCGTGGAGCAGGAGGTGGGTCAGGAGGTGAAGCAAACCGTCCAGGCCAACGTCCACTAAATCCAGCAGAAATGGAATACTTAAAACAACAACAACAACTCGACCAACAATAAAATGCCACTAAAACCAAATCCAAGGAAAAGACCAACAGCAGCAACGTTACCTTTCTCGTTAGGGGAACTTCAGCCGGTTGGTAACGCGAACGGGGATGCCTTCAATCCCGGTCCCGCACCCAACTACACGCCACCACCAGTGGCCGCAGCAACGCCGCAAGCTGGACCACAGGAAAGCTCTTCCGCTGCAATGATCCAACAATTCATTAATCAAGCAATGGGTAAGGAGACGTCCGATGACGTGGATGCAATCAATGCAGCCGGAGCGAACGACTTGGCCGCCATTGACGCCATCCGTAAGCCTGTAAGTAAAATTGCCCAGAGTGATAAAAACGACGAGTTCGGTCTGCACACATTTTATGACAACAATCCCGACGTGCGTCCGGGTGAGTTTGACCCTCATGGATCGCAAGTTGGAGATCCTCAATCAAAGTCAGGAAGACGTCGTGCAGTTCGTTATGCTACCGAGAACGCTGGTAACGAGAATAAACTCATGCAACAAGGAATCGTTTCCCGTGCTCTCGAAAATATGTATAACAATCAGTCTCCTTTCGGAAGTCAAGGTCAAGGTCAAGGTCAAGGGACCCCAGAACCTACCTTGTCCCCGGATGATAAGTCTTGGGAGGTTGACGAGGCTGGTCGCGGCGAGCCCGGTGAGTTTGCTGCTTACAACAAGGCGAATCCGAGCACCGACATCAACAAGCAAGTTGAATCGATATTCGGAGAAGGAGGCCAAGTTGCCCAGGTAGCTGCCGACCGGGAAGCCCAAAGAACTGGAGCTTCAAGCGTCTGGGATGAGCTGCCAGCTATCGAGTGGCTCCGTAAACAAAAGGCAGAAGAAGCAGAAAGATCAAAAGAATTTGCAGACCCTGTCCAATACGCGAATGATGCTGGACAAACCATCGCTAGTGGAGCGGGGAGCATGATTCCCGGTGGAGCTGGTGGGACTGCAGGATTCACACCTGAAGATGTGGCGGCGGCACGAAATGCGACTCCCGGCCAAAACCTTGGTGCGGCGGAGAAGGCAAAGGTGGCCGAACGGACTGCCGAACTGACTCCCGGAGACGCTGGAGTTGAGTTCAACCGTGCCGCGGCGGCTGCCAACTCACCAGACGTGGCACAGCCTACGGGCTATGACGAAATAGCGGAAGCTCAATCAGCTCAAGCAATGTTAGATAAGGCCCATGCAATGCCGGAAGTAAACCCAGTCGACGCCTTCGCACCAACGCCAATGCCAAGTGGCACGGCGTTTTCTGATCTGACACCTGAACAAGCTCTCGAAGACTACGGTAGCCCGGGTGCTAATCAAAGCATTGCAGAAGCAGAACTGTGGAAAGACTATGGTGTGAGAAATCCTGATACGCCACTTAACGTTCCTTTCACAATGCCTAACCTCGCAGGTGAGATCGAACAAGCCCCGGACTTCGGTTCTCCTGTAGAAGGAGCGATGGGTCATGGCGGAACAGGAAATGCTTTTGAGCCTGTGTTTACGGAAGAAATGGCAGACTCTGGGATGCAGCCAGATGGCTCTATCGGCCAGTCACCGCTTCCCGGTCAACTCGGAAGACCTGAGAACCTTGACTTCGACTCGTTTGGTCAGGGCATGACTGGTATGGAGGACCTCTACGACTTGCGTGGAGAAACTGACATAGGAAAAAACCTACCGTTCTACCTGCCACCTAAAAGAAAGCCAGTTGGTCCAGCGGATTCTACTGGAACGGGACAAGGGGTTGGAGGTGCCAAGGGCAGTATTCTCAGGGGCATAGGTGCTACGCAAGATGCAGCTAACAAGTGGTGGTTGGGTGAGTAAATAATAACTTAACACTAGATCACAATGCCGCTAGAAGAAGCTCAATTACCCTTTCGAACTGTAAGGGATCAGCACCGACAAGCCCAAGGTCAAGGTCTGTTTACCGATCTTGACCTTGCGCAGTATTCCAAACTGTTAGGAGAGCAGACAGGTTCCGGGCGTTATAGAGGCGGCGAGTCTTCGGGCATAGGGTTAAAAGTTAAGCAAGGTTCGGCATGGCTTGATGACATGCTAGACAAAACACCTCTCCCCGAAATGGGTGCTGATTTCGGAGGGTGGATGTCTGAAAAGTTGTTCGATGACGAAGAGTTAGGGAGGCACATTGGTAGAACCTTACCGCGACAAGCCCTTAATATGTTACCGCTTCTCACTCCCTTGGGGTGGGGAGGGCTTGCCGCAAAAGGCGCACTCACCGTTGGTAAATATGCACTCACTTCGGGGTTAATGGGTGGGCATGTATATGAACAAACTGGGGAAAAGGATCGTGCTGCCATCGCCGCTGCCACTGGGTTAGTCGCACCCACGGTAATTGGTAAGGCCGCGAAGTCTGCGGGCAATGCCGTATTCAACGCTACAGGTTCCAAACTTTTGGGACGGGCTGCCACTATTCCTGCTTCGGTAGCTGGAGGTTCTGTAGTTTCTGTAGGCTCGCAAACCGCAGACATTGCGGCTGCACCGAGTAGGCAATTCAGTGAACTGGTCTCAAAGGAGTTCTGGCAAACTGAAGCAATTGCTTCGATGGCGTTCTTGCCTCTCGATATTAAGCAAGCCTTTGGCGCACAGATCGGTCGCCCAACAGGAGGTGCTGAAGACGCAGCTAATCAATTACGTCAGGACGAAAGCGTTAAGAATGATGTTTATGTTGGACACGAAGAGGAAACCAGATTCTTACCACCAGAAGAAGGTCCACTTCAAATGGATGCAGTCTATCTAGCTAAGGAAGGTCCACTTAGTCCAGAATTCATATACGATACCTTACCAACTCCAGGACGTTTCCCAACTGATTCAACGTTGTTCGGACGTCCATATCCTGCCGAGTATCAACCCGAGCATCTCACCGCGGATCCGTTCACTCACCAAGTCAAGGAAATAATTGGTGAGGGTCGGGAGATGAGACCAGCGAAGCCTCCTGTAGAGTCTGAGGGAGAAACTGTGAAGCCTCCTGTGATTCTTGAGGAGTTTGCGCCACCCGCAGCACCAGCAAAGATAGGTCCAGAATCTCGTCAGGCTGGTCAAGAAGTCCTTAACAAACTAGAAGATGGAATTTACGAAATTTACGATGTAGGGACTAACCAAGTAGGCAGACTTAGCGTTGATGCAAACCCTGACGGCACTAAAAGTGGTCGTTGGGTATATGACACTGGCGAAGGTAACGTAGGGAGTGATCCGGCTTCTCTGGTTCCCTGGCTTGATTCTTCGGGCAAAGTGAATCCTCACGCTCAGGGCGCACGTATTGGCAAACGTCTGGAGGGCCAAACTACTCTAAAGGGAGACCCTGGGATGCTTAAAGGTGGGAAAGCCGAAGAGGGTGCCATTCCTAGAATCCCGTCCGAAGACGTTGACCCAATCCTCTTGGCCCAGCAACGTGAGAAGCCGCTGGGTCCGGCTCACCCCTTGCAAGAGACGATCGTTAAACCTCCAGCCAAGCGTCCAGAGACTCAGGCAGAGTGGGAATCTCACATCGAGATCACAAACGAATCTCGTAACTTGCTCGGACTGCCGCGTGTGGATGATGCTATGTTACGGCGTAACGTGGAACGTCAGCTTGAGAAGGGCACGCCGGTAGATGAGTCGTTGCACAGAACTCTCGAACGGTTAAAGTATGAAACCGACCAAGAGCGTATTAGGATGGAAGAGAGTGGCGACTACTCTAAACTACCTGGGGATGACGATTACAGAGCTTTGATTGTAAGGCTTAATACAGTCGAGCGATTGCAGCCAAACATGTCACCACTGATAAAATCTGCAAAGCTTCAACTAGCTAAGCACCCTGACGACATAATCTTGCGTGAGGCAATTGAAGGTGAGTTGGTAGAATTTGCAGGAAGACTCGAACGCGATGGTGCGGGCGGCACCGATACTTCACGTAGAGCGTTTATAGCCGCAAATCGTGCAGCACAAGCTAGAGTCAAAGCAGCAGAGAAGTTAGCCGCAGGAGAAGAACAGAAGCCCGGTCCAGCACCAAGGGAACTTGATTATAACGAAATCTTTACTCAGGTGAAAGCCCTTGGCGAAGAAGCAGAAACCATGGTGTATGACGTCTTCAACAAATACTCTTCTATAATTAGTGGAAAGGATGCCAACGCTGACGTCACAAGGATTGTCATGAACGAAGTCGACAAGTGGCTTAAGTTTCCCGACAACCTGACGCGTACACAGTTGGAAATAAACATGAAGAGAGCTGTGAAGTTAGCGGAATTCCAAGCACAAAGGATAGCTGCAAAAGAAAGAACTGCTATGGAAGCTGAAGGTTACCACGACCATGAGACTTTCGGTCAGGTTAAAGAGGATGCTAGTGACGCATCGGAAGCGTATTTCGATGAAGGCGGACACCTAATGCGTTTGACTCGACAGAATAGAGTTAAGAACAACTTCATCCTAGGTCTGGATAAAGTCATTAAAAGGAATGAACATGGTAATTTAGTTATTGGCGGTGCCCACAGAGCACTACCACGTAACGGCATGATTAAGGCGGAATTGTTGGACACTTGGATGGCCAAGAGTTCTGTAGGCAAGTCCATGTGGGCCGCATTCAAAGTGGCTTACCCTGAGCTGTTCACTAACGTTTTCGACAAAAACAAGTTAGTAGACGTCAAAGCGATTGTAAGTAAGATTAACGACGGAGACTTTATCAGGATTGAGGTTGATGGGGCTGTGAAGGGTTCTGAATCTTCACGTATGGAACAAGAGTGGGCACAAGCACGACATGAACTTGAGACTAAAGGTTTTGACTTTCGAGAAGAGTATGGAGAAGGTTCTGTTTTCTATAAAGGCACAGAAATAGAACTGAGCTCTTTCGATCCAGGTAGTCATACTAATCCATTTTCTCGTGATTTAGGAAAGCAGTTAATTGATTATATTGACTTAACTGTGCGTAAAGGCCATAGGGAGCACAACCAAAACTTCGCAGAACAGTTCGGCTTCGTAGCACCTGACGAATTCGTTCCGTTCAACCCTGAAACCGGTTTGGGCAACACCGCAGTCCGTGTCAACCTTAGGGGACAGAGCGAATATAACCATACTGACAACCCGTCCAACATCGGCTGGGTCAGGGGTAAGTTTATTGACGTGGATGGCGAGCGAGTTTATCGGATCGACGAGGTGCAGAGTGACGCGGCACAAAGCAATAGAAAACAGACAGAGAGGGCCCAAGAAGATCGAGCAAGATTTCAGAAAGAGATTGAAGTATTGAATAATGAACTTAGTGCAAATCGAAAACTTCTTGATTCGTTAGACCCTAAACAGGATTCGTTTCAGCAGTATGAATTAAAACAAACAATAGCTAGGATCGAAGGTCGAATCGAAGGCAAGGAAAATTTAATAAGGACATACATTGATCCCAAGGGTAACCCACTCATGCCAGAAGCGCAATCAATAGCACTCCGCGCTGGTATTCTGCACGCTATACAAAACGGCGCTAAGAAGGTGTTCCTGCCTGATGGCAACACCGCC
>TARA_R110002051_G_scaffold271890_3_pt1 | contig 18281 bp, 18 predicted proteins | sample TARA_R110002051 | Tara Oceans TARA_R110002051 (sample SAMEA4397023) | marine metagenome | biome: Polar Biome; feature: [MES] marine water layer (ENVO:01000295) within the mesopelagic zone...; material: water (ENVO:00002006), including particulate matter (ENVO:01000060) such...
CAGGTAAAGAAGATTGAATCTGTTAATATTCAATCTTCTTTGTTTAATTACACAACTTATAGTTTTAATGATTATAGCTTAAAAAAAGCTTAATATTATATTATAAAAAGTTGCCATCTTCGTCTGTTTTCACTCTAATAATTTTTTCGCCATTGGTTAGTTTTATTTTATAGGTTTTCTTAGAGTCCCATTTTTTTTCAGAATATTTAATTTGATACACGTCTTTATCTACTGTCCAATTAGGAAATCGTTCTACTAACGCATTACTTACTGCAATGGGTAGCTTTATGTTTTTATAGCGTTCTATGGTTTTAATTAGTTTGCCATCTTTGTCATAGGTCGCAACAGCATACCCTTTTGGTATGTAAAAAGATATTCTGTAGCCGTTATATTCATCGTTGTAATAGTCTTCTTTTGTAACATCAAATTCGGCAAGTTTTTTTTGTAAATCTTTAACGCTTTTGTCAATATCATCATCTAGTACTTCAAAAAGATATTTGTATTTAATAGGACTAACAACTACTGTGTCGAGTTCTATTATTTGAGCAACTAGTGTTGTGTTTAGCCCACACACCAACAAAACAAGAAATAATTTTTTCATAATAAGTAAAGTTTAAGAATTAATAATACGCAAAGTTAGATTGTCTTTATACCCTGTAAAATGATCTGTATCATTTTATAATAGATTAAACGATGATAATTTTAGTGCTCTACTTTTTAAACTTACAACAGATGAAAGACCTTAGTTTTGAAACACAATTAAAAGATAAAGGCATTAGCAATATGCTACTCTTAGAAGCCTTCCAAAATATTCCTAAAGCCTTTTTTTTATCAGAAAACTTACATCCTTATTTTTATGAAGATGTACGTATAGAAAAAGCTATAGAAAAAACAGAGCCTAGAGTTATTGTAGTTGCCCGAATGTTAGAACAATTACAAGTAAAAAAGGCAGGTAAAATTCTTATTACTGGTGCAGATTCTGTTTACATTTTAGCAGTGCTTTCTAAAATATATAAAGACGTATATGCTATAGAAACTACCAAAACGTATGCAAATTGGGTATTAGAGGTTTTAAAGAATATAGACATTACTAACGTACATATAAAAATTGGGAAGTTTGAAAACGGATGGAAAGTAAATGCGCCTTATGATGCCATTTTAAGTGCTTCAGAATTTAGTAAAATACCAAGTACTCTAAAGCAACAGTTAAAAATTGGGGCTAAGCTATTAGCACCAGTAGGCCCAGATTGGGCACATGTTATTTTAGAAACTATAGAACGGATTTCTGAAACTGAATATGTTACCAATACACTACGAGATAATTATTTTATCCCTAAGCCAACATTAATGCCTGTAATAGGCACAGAAAGATATCCCGAAAATGAAATTATAGATGAAATAGGGATGAGTTCTATTCCTTTTAAAACCATTAAAAAATTCCCTATAGAAGGCTTGTTAGAACGTATTGGTGATGCCAAAGTCGTATTGTTGGGTGAGGCGTCTCATGGTACATCAGAGTTTTATGCTACCAGACAAGAAATTACAAAAGCGTTAATAGAAAAGAAAGGGTTTAACCTTGTTTGTGCAGAAGCAGATTGGTCTGATGCCGAGCAAATTAATAATTATGTAAGACACCAATACCAATCACAAGATTGGATGCCTTTTAAACGTTTTCCGGAGTGGATGTGGAAAAATGAAGAGGTTTTAAGTTTTGTAGAGTGGCTTAAGGTGTATAACAATAAGCATAATAATACAGTAGGTTTTTATGGACTCGATTTATACGGTTTAGAAAACTCTATAGATTTAGTAATTAGTTATTTAGAGGGTGTAGATCCCAATTTAGCAACATTTGCAAAATTACGATATTCTTGTATTATGCCATACATGTCTAATCCTACAGTATATGGTAAACTACTAAAAACTGAGAAATTAGAAAGTTGCGAAAAAACAGTGCTAAAAATGTTATTTTACTTATTAAAAAATAAAAATAAGCTCAATCATTCTCAAGCCTATCTTTATGCTTACCAAAACGCTACGGTTGTAGTAGATGCAGAGCGCTACTATAAAGCGATGTATTACGGTAGTGCAGAATCATGGAATTTGCGCGATTTTCATATGTTTTATACTTTAAAATCTTTAATGTCTTATTATGGTAAAGACTCTAAAGCTATTGTGTGGGCACACAACTCCCATATAGGTAATGCCTTGGCTACACAAATGTACGCTAGAGGCCAAATAAATATTGGCCATTTATGTAAGGAGCATTTTGGGTCTAAATCTTACGCTATTGGTTTTGGTACTCATACAGGTACCGTTGCAGCTGCCAAAAACTGGGGTGACCCAATGCAAGTAATACCTATAAATGAGTCTTTACCAAAAAGCTATGAACATCTCTGTTATAAAACAAATGTGTCTAATTTTACCTTACCGTTGCGTGCAGAACATACAGAAAAAAAGTTGAGAGAATTTTTAAATACACCAAGATTACAGCGAGCTATTGGTGTTGTGTACAGACCAAAGACAGAGCGCATGAGTCATTATTATAAAACCGTTTTGCCGTCGCAATTTGATGAGTATATATGGTTTAATAAAACTAGAGCTGTTACACCGCTTAAATCAAAAATAGAGACACAATCCTTAAACAAAAAGAAATTAGATGTGCATCCTTTTGGTCTCATTGATTAAATAGTTAAAATGATGGTGACTCTGTTTTTATTTCTAATAAATTGTCTCTAATGTGATTTTATAATTATTAGTCTTTAACTACACTTTGTAATTGATATAAAATAGGGTGTTGCATACGATAAAATGATTTAGATCATCTATTTTAATTCTGCGCCAGCTGATTAGCGTCATTTTAAAAGTGTGTTTCTGCCGTTAATTTTATCAAAATTATTATTAAAATTAATGAGGCCTTAAAATTGATATCTCCTTCGCTTTTGTAATCTGATATTGTGTTTAAATCTTCAATTAATACAAAACACTTATGTTATGAAAAGAATGACATCATTACTATTACTTTTAGTTGCTTACTCTAGTATTTACGCTCAATACTCTAGTGCTGTACCTCAAACTTGGGAAATTGATTCTTGGGATGCTAACAATTGGAATCTGGCTTTTAGAACAACCAATACCTTTAATGAAGATTGTTATCCTATTGTATCTTTACAAGAAATTGATCTTGGTGCTGGCTTAGTTAATGCCGCACTCATAACCACAAGTTATAATAGTAATAATCAGCCAATTTCAGAGGTTACACAACTCTGGGATTTTTCGTCTAACTCGTGGACTAATTTTATAAGAGAAGATTATACTTATGCTAATGGTGTCATAATTGAAGAACTTACTTTGGTTTGGGAAAATAATGATTGGCAAGCATCTGAAAAGCGAACATTAACTTACGCTGGATCAGAAAATCTTCTTTTACAAGCCCTTACCCAGAATTGGGATATCTCATCTAATTCTTGGGAAAATGATGATCGGGAAATCTATGCTTACGAGGTCTATTCATGTTCGGTGTTTTTTATAGCTTCTATAGAATTTCAAGACTGGAATGGTGTAAACTGGGAAAATTACGAACGCGAAGTCTATTCTTATGGCAACTGCTTATTAGCCACGTTAGAGTTTCACTATTGGAATGGCTTAAATTGGGAAAATGACAATATAGAAATTTATAGCTATGATGAGAATGGTTTTTTAATAGAAGTAGATGATAACGATTGGAATGGTGTTATCTACCAAGCAGACTCAAGAGTTTTAATAACTAATAACTCTGATGGCAACCCAACCGAGTTAATTTCTCAAGATTGGGAAGATAATAACACCTGGTTAAATACATCTAGAGGAAGAGGCACGTATTCTTGCTTACCTTTAGGAATTGCTGAGGGTAATGTTTTAGAAGCAGTAGATATTTACCCAAACCCAGCTTTTAACAACGTTTATATTTTAACATCGCGTACTTTAAACGTTATTATTTATGATAGTAACGGAAGAGAATTACAAACACAGACCATAACACAAGAGTTTAATAGCATAGATGTATCAAATCTTTCTAACGGTATGTACATACTTAAGTTGGTTAGTAATAAATCTGTACAGACCCAAAAGTTAGTTGTTAAGCGTTAATAAATTTATGTATGTTTACTTTTTGAGATTTACATTATTTTATTGATTTAATGTTGTATAAAATAGCTAACTCATAAGTTTCAAACGTGTTATAAATGACAAAAACTACCTCTAAAATAGTAAGTGTAATATTTGGGTTATTTGCCATTTATATAGCAGTTAATCTAATTTTTGATAAAACAAAAAAGAAATTTATAGCTTTAGATAAACACTACTCTTTTACAAAAAGCATTCGTATTTCTGAAAAATTTGAAACTGATTTTGCATCTGTTTATAGCATTATACTCAGTTTTGAAAATAGTAACGATACTTTGGTTCCGATAAAAAAGAAACTTGAAGTATATACCAATGGAAAACCAATAGAATTATATGGAAATAAAAACAATTATTTTGAAACCAAATCAGGTGCAGAATATGAACTAAATTTAGAATTAGAAAATACGAAAGGTAATTTTAGCCTCAACACGTTTAACCTAAGTATTATAGAAGACGGTCTTCCTGGTCCTATTTATCAATTATATTTTGAAAGAGAATACAAATGGGTGTCTTGGTTTTTTGAGGGCTTTATTATACTAATAACAGTTGTTTTTGGTTTTTTTTGTTTCAGAAAAAAACGACAGTAGATTATCATTTTTTAAAGATTAACTGTTGGGTAATATACTATTGCAATAATCTTTACAAATTTTATAATGCATCACAAAATAGGTAATGCTATTTAGTGTTTACTTGCTTAGGTATGGCCAAGACTTTTTCTTTATATCTAAAAAAAACAGTTGTTTCATCTTCAATATTTTTGTCTATAACCATACCAGCTTGTATTATATTTTTATGCCCTATACTAATACCAGGAATAACGGTAGATCTAATTCCGAAAAAATTATTGTTACCCACTTTTACATTTCCTGCTAAACCAGCAATGGAGAAGAAATTGTTGTTACCAACACAGCAGTCATGACTAATAAAACTGTAAGACGTCATTAGATTATAATTACCCATTATAGCATTTTGTTCTATAATACAAAACGGAAAAACAACATTGCCAATACCCCATTTAAATGCTTTGGGCATTATAACAGAATGGTGAACAAAACTTCCAATACGGGCTTTTTTACTTAGTAATTTACTCACCATTTCTTGTCTAACGTTTACATTACCAATACCAAGGATAACCTCTTCATTTGCTTTGGGCTGGTACGTATCAATATCACATATTAATGGTGCCTTGAAATTATATTTTCCCCAAAATTTCTGTTTGGCGTTTTCATAATCAATATAACCTATAATATTTATTTTATCTATATCTAACACTTTTGCATTATTGTCTTCTATATAAAAGGTGAGTTCTGCAGCCATGCCACCACTGCCTAAAATTACTACGTTTCTCATTTTGGTTGGGTTCTTGTTGCTTCTATTTTAATGAAATAAAAAGTTCTTTTATTATGATTTTTTTTGTTTTAAAACCCTCTTTTACTTTTTATAAGGTCTTGCAAGCCTTTAAGGGTTTTAGAATTTTCTATTTGCTTTTGGTTTAATTCTACATCGTATTCTTCAGAAATTAGTGCAATAATCGATAAAATAGTTAATGAATCCCAACTGTCAAAAGAGTTGAGTTCTGCATTTATTTCTAGTATTTCTACTTCTAAAACTTCTGCCATTTTAGTTTTAAATTTTTTCATAGTATTAGTTATAATCAATGATTTTACAAAAATCTAAATTACCTAAGTGTATTATTAAAGATCCCCAATTTAAACCAGTGCCAAAACCAGCCATAGCTACTAAAAAAGTGTTTTTTAATACAGTATCTCCCAAGTTGTAAGTTATAGCAGTAGGTATAGAAACACCACTAGCATTACCAAACAACTCTACAATATTATGAGGCATTTTTTTATGAGGTATACCCATTTTATCTGCCAGTTTTGTGAGTATAAATTTATTGGGCTGATGAAACATATAATAATCTATAGCCTCTTTTTTAAGACCTGCTTTTATTAATAAATGTTCTATCATTAGCGGTATTTCTCTTTGTACAAAGTTAAAAACTACATCACCTTTCATATTTAAATGATCTAAAGCTCTTAGGTTACCAGCGCCATCTTTAGTGAGTTTTGAGGTTTTTTTGTTGCTAGGCATCTTAAAACCACCAGCTGGTATTATTAAAGCATCAGCATCTTTTCCGTCTACTTTTATAGCACCAAAAATGGTATGGTCTGCGTGGTCTTTTTCTATAATGGTAATAGCAGCGGCATCACCTATTATTGGGTTATTATTTCTGTCTTTTTTTGAAACTTTAGTACTAAGTATATCAGCATTTAGTAGTACAACTTTGTTTATGTCTTCTTGTTCTAATAAAAAGAAGGCTTGGTTTAACCCAACAATATAGCCAGAGCAACCTTGGTTAATATCCATGCAAATCATATCTTGTTTTAAGTTAAGTTTACCGTGAATGATGTGGCTTGTCGGTGGCATAAAATAATCTGGTGATTGGGTTACCAAAATCAAAGCATCAATGTCTTGTCTTTTTAGTAGTTCTTTTTCAAAAAGATATGTCAAACCAAATACACACAAATCAGATACGGTAGTGCCCTCTTTTACAACCCTTCTTTTATTATAACCCATAACTGTTTTTAGTTTTATAGATTGACTTGTAGAAAAGGTGTAATTCTCTATTTCATCATCAAAACTTACTTCGTTTTTAGGTAAAACGGTTAGAATACCAGTTATTTTTTTATGCTTAAATTTTAAGTACATTCTAAGACTCCATTTTTAATTAATAATTTGCTGATGCTTGCAATAGTTGAAAAATTTTCTGGTACAATATCAATTCCATCAATAGAGATATTGTATTCCGTATCTAAAATTGTTACAAGATGTACAACATCAAAAGAGTCTAATAAACCTTCTGCTACAAAATTAGAGGAGTGTAAAAAGTTAAACTCAGGTTTTATTTGCGACAAATGCTTAAGCACGCTCTTATTTATAGTTTTCATTTTGGTCTTATTTATAGTTTCTTTTACAATTCTATTAGATGACAGGTTTTTTGTACGGTTACAAATACAGAACGCCAATTTTATTTAGCCATTTCTAAAGATTTTTTTTTAGAAATAAATTGTTTTTGTAACGCTGCCAAATCTATTTTGCCGTTTAAAGATAGTGGCATGGTATCTACTTTATAATATTTTGCTGGTATCATATAACCAGATAACACCTTTGCTAGTTTTTGTCTAAATAGCCTTATGGGTATTTCTGTTTTAGACTCGTAAAACAATACAATTTCTCTGTTTTGTCCATCGTAAATAGCACGAACAATAATAGACTCGAAGATGCTTAAAATACTGTGTTCTATTTCGCCCAATTCAATTCTGTAGCCTAAATGCTTTATTTGGTTGTCTTTTCTGCCCGAAAAAATAATGTCACCCATAGTATTTATAAATGCCAAATCGCCAGTTCTATATATTTTTTCGGGATAAGAATTATTTAGTGGGTTTTGTACAAAAACAGCCTTAGTTTTTTTTATGTCATTCCAATAACCTAAAGCTAATGAAGACCCTCTAACACAGATTTCTCCTTGTTCGTTAGTCTTACATAATTCATCATTGTTGTTTAATAAAAAAACATCACTATTTCTACAGGGTTTGCCAATTGGTAAGGGTTGGTTGTCTTTAAAAGGTCTATTAATTATGTAATAGGTGCAGTCTACAGTAATTTCTGTAGGGCCATAAAGATTGGCATATAAGATGTCTTTATTTAGATTACCAATCCAATAATTTAAATGTTTAGTAGGCATTACTTCACCAGCAAATAATACCTTTTTTAAACTTGGTATTTTATAAATGCTTAACAGTTTTAAATTAGCAATATAGATTAGGACTGATGGTACCCAAAACACAAAATTAACTTTATGTGTCTCTAAAAATTCTAAAAGCTTAGCCGGAAACACAAATAATTGTTCTGGTATTATATGAAGTGTTGCACCTTTAAACACCATAAGGTAAATGTCTAACGTAGAGTTGTCAAATATAAAAGGGGCTTGACTGCCAATAATTTCATTTTCTGAAATAGTAAAGGCATCTATGGCCCAGTTTATATAATCAATAATAGATCTATGCGATATTGCAACACCTTTAGGTATACCTGTTGAGCCAGATGTATGCATAATATATGCAGGGTCTAAATCAATACAATTTTTGTAATTAAAATTATACGGCTTATTAGGTATTTGCGGTAATGCATTACACGTTATAATTTTTATATCTAGATTATAGCTTTTTAGAATGTCTAGATGCTTTGTATCTGTTATAATTGCAACTGGTTTTAATTTGTTTAGAATTTTTATAATTCTAGACATCGGATTTTTTACATCTAAAGGAGCATAACAGTTACCCGTATAAAGTGTTGCAATAAATGCGACAATGGCATCATTACTTTTAGGTAAAAAAATAGCTATAGGTTTATTTATAGATTTTTTATTGTTTGAAATAGCCATTGCAAGTTTTATGGCACGCGCTCTAAGTTGTTTAAAGTTTAACTTTGAGTTAGCGTCTAAAATAGCCATCTTATTAGAAAAAAGATGAACAGTGTGTTCGAAACAGTCAACAAGATTATTATACATCTGGCTCGGTTTTGATAGTAACTTATGGCTTAACTAAACAGAGTGAAACAGCCCTATATCAAAGGTATTTAAAACATTTATAGCCAAAAATGATATTCATCATTGTTGTTTTGTTTTTAAACTAAAACTATTAGTTAACATAGATCTGTAGCTTATATAATTAAAATTGTTCTACGTTTTTTTTTAGTCTAACTAGATGTAATTATGTCTTTATAGTAAGACTTAAAGTGTAGATTTTTGCACAGGTATTTTAACAACAACATCAACCTCTGGCCAAAGTTTAGAGATGCCGTCAGCACCTTTATGTAGCTCGTAACACTCTGTGTTAAGTATTTTAAGAGCTTCTTCTGCTTTCCAATAGTTTAGGTTCAAATTTGTAAATAGTATAATTGTGTCTTTTTCTATGGCATAGGTAAACGCAATTTTTTTAGAAATACCATTCATTTTTAAATCTACAAGACCTTCATTTCCTGTTGCTTTTGTAATTGTAGCTTTTAGTTCTTGTGTGTTAAAGGCTTTAAAAAAGTAAGTGTTTAGTTTAAAATCTCGTATGGCATTACCAGAATTCACACTGGTTGTAGGTATTAATAATTTCGACTTTGTTAATATGGTTTCAATATTGCCAATGGTGTTTTTTGGATTATAAATAGAGGTGTTAAAAGTGCCAGAAACACCAGTTTTATTAGAGAATTTATAGGCAGTCCAAAAGATTAATATACCCGTAGTATCCGTGCTGTAGATCTGTTGCTCAGTTAATATAAGTGGTGCTTGGCTACGAGTAGGTATTCTTTTTTCTGAGTTACGGCAAGAACTAATCATTAAAATTACTAGTGATATTGCGGTGTATTTTAAAGATGTTTTCATTTTATTAGATCATAATTTTATTAGATCATACACAACAAAATTAATTGACTTTTTTAGAGCTTCAAATGATCTAGGTCAATAGACTGACGGATATCATTTTATATGAGACATAGCTCAACTAATTTTGAAGAAAAGGATAAATGGATACTGTTTTTTTTAAGTTGGGTATTGCCAATTTTTGGTGGCAAATTGTAATCACATTTATAGTTTGTATTCTTTTAGGTTTAACCTTACAATGGTTGTTTTTTCTTGTGATAAGAATTTTCAATAAAAAAAAGCCAACAGTTTTAAAAATACAATTGTTAAAACACTTAGAAACACCAGCCAAATTTCTATTACCAATTCTATTTATTTATAGTTCTTTTAGCTTTTTTGAAATACATAAGCTTTGGCATAAAATTATTGAAGCATTAATAATTATAAATTTCACATGGATACTTGTTGAAACCTTAAATGCTATTGAAGAAATTGTAAAGCAAAAATTTATAAATAGAACCGGTTACAAAGTCAAAGAACGTAAAGCAATTACTCAAATGCGTTTTGTAAAAAGTGTATCTATTTTTATTATTGTTACGCTAGCCATTGCTACTGTTTTATGGAATATACCAACAGTAAAAAATATTGGTACTACCATACTTACGTCAGCTGGTATTATTGGAATTATAGCTGGTGTAGCAGCTCAAAAATCTATCGCTAATTTTATTACAGGTATGCAAATAGCATTTACGCAGCCTATAAAAATAGATGATGAGGTCGTTATAGAAGGTGAGTTTGGTACTGTAGAAGATATTACATTAACTTATGTGGTTGTAAAAACCTGGGATTGGCGACGATTAGTACTGCCTTTAAATTATTTTAACGAGCATCCTTTTGTTAATTGGACCTTTAATTCTACACAATTAATAGGTGCTGTTTTTTTGTATGTAGATTATACATTTCCGGTTAACGAGTTACGAAAAAAATTTCTTGATATTATCGCAAAACACCAATTATGGGACCAAAAAGTAGCTCAGCTTTTTGTAACCAATACAGATGCTAATAGTGTAGAGTTAAGAGTAACCTTTAGTGCAAAAAACGCCGACGATGTTTGGAATTTGCGCTGCGAAATCAGAGAACAACTTATTGCATTTATACAAGCGCAATACCCAGAGTCGTTGCCAAAATTAAGACGCGAGCCCATTTTAACTTAAAACCAACTAATTAGTGTAATAAAATGATAGGGAATCTAAAAAACGTAGGCCTTTTTCAAAGTATGTTTAAAGCAACAGCTGATGGTGTTTTGGTAGTTAGTAATGATGGTACTATTTTAATGGCAAACCCTGCTTGTAAAAACCTGTTTGGCTATAATGCAGATACTTTATTAGCAAAAAACATAGATATTCTTATTGTAGAGACCTATAGAACAGAACTTAAAAAACACATCTTAAATCTAAAAAACACAACCCCTTGTAAGCATTTAGATGTCACAGGAATTAAAAACGATACGACACAATTTAGTCTAGAAATTAAATTAAATACAACAGTGATTAATGGTAAAAATGTGGGTATTGTTTTTCTTAGAGACACTAGTAACCATACAGATAATTTATTAAAAATTAAACAAACTAATAAAGCACTTTTAGAAAGTAACCGAAAATATGACGCTCTAATTAATAATCTACAAGGCATAGTATATCGTTCTAAAAATGATAGAGATTGGACAATGGAATACATTAGCCAAGGATGCCACAAAATAACAGGTTATACTGCTAAAGAATTTTTAAATGGGACTGTTCATTTTTCGCATATCACTTTTAAAGAAGATCAAGAACAAGTTTGGACGGCTACTCAAGAAGGTATTAATAATAAAACCCCTTTTAACCTAAATTTTCGTATTAGAGACAAAACAGGAAATATTAAATATTTACAAGAACTAGGGCAAGGTATTTTTGATGATAATGGCAATTTAGATGCTATAGAAGGTTTTATAACAGATGTGACTTTGCAAAAAGAGCTAGAATTTAATTTAATAGCAAACAAAGCCAAAACAAAAGCACTGTTAGAAGCCATACCAGATATGATGTTTATTCAAGATTATGAAGGTAATTATCTCGATTTTTATGCTCCCAAAGCAGCATTATTAATAGTGCCACCAAACACTGTTATTGGTAAAAACATGAAAGATGTTTTACCACCACATACTCATAAAAAATTACTAGAAACACTACAAAAAACAGCAGAAACGAAGCAAATACAACTAGTAGAATATCAACTAAAAGTTAAGGATAGTATAAAGTGTTTTGAAGCAAGAATTGCACCACTTAATAATGATAGTGTTCTTTCTATTGTTAGAGACGTAACAGCTAACAAAGCTCAAGAAGCATTACTTAAAATAAGAAATAATGCCCTCGCATCTGCTGATAATAGTATTTTAATTGCAGATGCAAAACAACGCGGCACACCCATTGTTTATTGCAACAACGCTTTTGTAAAATTAACAGGTTATACTAAAGAAGAGGTTTATGGTAAAAATTGTAATTTCTTACAAGACGATGATCGTGATCAAAAAGAAATTACCATAATTAAAAATGCCATTAAAAAAGGTAAATCTTGCAAAGTTATATTGCGTAATTATAAAAAAGATGGTAGCCTGTTTTGGAACGAAATAGTTATAACACCAGTGCACAATGAAGACAAAGAATTAACTCATTTTATAGGTGTGCAAAACGATGTTTCTTACAGAATAAAAGAAGAACAATTTAAAAGCCAAATTAGAAATGTATTAGAATTAATAACAAAAGACAAGGCATTAAAAAGTATAGGCAATACAATTATTGAAACTGTAGAATCGCATATAGAAAATAGTAAAGCATCGATACTCTTACTAAATAAAGAGACTAAAAGTTTGTATAAATTATGTGCACCAAATTTACCAAAAGAAGTTAGCCAATTTATAGAAGGTGTTACTATAGGGCCTAGTGTTGGGTCTTGTGGTACTGCAGCCTTTTTTAAAAAGCAAGTTATTGTAGATGATATTAAAAACAATAAACTTTGGGAAGATTATAAAGTAATACCCTTAAAAAACGGATTAAAATCTTGTTGGTCGTTTCCTATTATGTCGTCCAAAAATTTTGTTCTTGGTGTTTTTGCTATTTATACAAATAGCAAAAGAAAACCGAGTGATAAGGAAATGGATATTATTTTAGATATGACCTATTTGGCAAGTGTAGCTATAGAGAAACAACAAAATACCAATGCTTTAAAACAGAGTAAAAAACAGTTAGAACAGTATGCACAGAAGCTAGAAGAAAAAGTGCAAGAGCGTACGCAAGAAGTGATGGCAACAGTTCAAAAACTAGTAGAATCTAATTTAAATCTCGAAGATCAGATACTTATAACTAAACAGGCAGAAGGTGAGGCGCTTACAAGTAAAGCGCTTACAGCTGCTGTAGCAAAAAATTTCCCAAAAGGATTTATAGCCGTAATGGATAAAGATTTGCAATTAGTCTTAGCAGAAGGTGAAGCTTTAGAGCAATTAGGTTTAAAACCACTCCTCTTTGATGGTATGACCATAGATGATGTTTCGGTCTTTGCTGAAGAACGAAAAACAAGAATAAAAACAGATATTTTAAAAACACTATCTGGTGAACATCTCTCATTTGAGATTGAATATAAAAACAGATATTTTTCAGTAAATACGGCTCCTTTGTTTGATGAGAATAATCAAATAATTAATGCTTTAATGGTTTATAACGATATTTCAGAGCAAAAAGAAATTGAGTTTAATATACAAAATGCCCTAAAAAAAGAACAAGAGTTAAACCAGTTAAAATCGCGTTTTGTTTCTATGGCATCGCACGAGTTTAGAACCCCTTTAAGTGCCATACTTACCTCAGCAATTTTAATAGGTAAACAAAATGAGGCTGGAAAAGAATTAAAGCGAGAAAAATATGTATCGCAGATAGAAAAAAATGTAAAGCATCTCGTCAATATTTTAAATGATTTCCTCTCTTTAAGTAAACTAGAAGAAGGTAAAATTAAACTCACTCTAGAGCGTGTAGATTTGGTTTCTTTTTCAAGATTGGTTATCAATGAGATTAGTACAACGTTAAAAGAAGGGCAAACTATAGATTTTAAAAGTGATACCAATACGCTTTTTACCAATGTAGACCAAAAGCTGTTTCGTCATATAATTACCAACATATTGTCTAATGCTTCAAAGTATTCTGAAGAAAATAAACAGATATCGTTTCGTCTTTTTCAAAATAAAAATAAGGTAACTATTCAAATTAAAGATCAAGGTATTGGTATTCCAAAAGAAGAAGAACGTCATTTATTTAAACGATTTTTTAGAGCGAAAAATGTTGTAAATATAGAAGGCACTGGTTTAGGGTTAAATATTGCTAAACACTACACAGAGCTTATGGGTGGCTCTATAGGTTGTAAAAGTCTACTCAATGTAGGTACTACTTTTTGGGTTGATTTACCTGTTGATAATAGAGATGAAAGTTAGGAGTAAAAAATAAAATATAGTTTTTTAATGAATCGAGCATTAAATACCCACAAATGAAAAAGATATTAATTATAGAAGATAATGAAGATGTTCGCGAAAATACAGCAGACATTCTTAAACTAGCAGGTTACGAAACAACCACAGCCGAAAACGGAAAAATAGGCCTTGTAAAAGCAAAGCAACTGTTTCCAGATGTGATTGTATGCGATATAATGATGCCCGAATTAGATGGGTATGACGTCTTAAAAGAGTTAAGCAAAAACACCAAAACAGCACGTATCCCATTTATTTTTCTTACTGCTAAAACAGAAAAAATAGATATGAGAAAAGGAATGAATTTGGGTGCTGATGATTATCTAACTAAACCTTTTAGCGAGGCAGAATTAATTGAAGCCATAGAGTCTAGGCTAAAAAAATTCGATTTTTTAAAAAAGGAATTTTCGACAACTATAGAAGGGGTTTCTCAATTTATTGAAGATGCTTCAAAATACTTAGATGTAGATCATTTATCTAAAAATTATGCACCTCAAAAATATAATAAAAGAGCGGTCCTTTATATGGAAGGTGATAAGGCTAATTCTTTATATTTTATTCAAAAGGGAGCCGTAAAAACATATAAAACTACTGAGAAAGGAAAAGAATTTGTGACAGGTTTATGTAGTTCTGGTCATTTTGTAGGCCAGTTATCGTTATTGTCTAATCATGGTAGCTATATAGAATCTGCAGCTATACTTGAAGAAGCCGAACTTTATGAAATTCCGAAATCAGACTTTACTACACTCATACACACCAATAAAGAAGTTGCAAATAAGTTTGTGAGCCTTATTTCTAATAATTTGGTAAATGTACAAGAGCAAATGGTAAATGTGGCTTTTTCTACGGTTAGGCAACGCGTAGCAAAAGCATTATTAGACATAGATAAGCAAGGTATTTTGCTTAACAATGAAGCTAATGGTATTGGTATTGCCAGAGAAGATTTTGCGGGTCTTATTGGTACAGCAACAGAAACAGCCATACGTATGCTAACCGAGTTTAAGGACGAAGGTTTAATAACTATTGGCCATGCCAGAAAAATAATAATAGAAGATAGAGAAGCACTTGAGGACATTGCGCTTTTTGGATAATTGGTTTTTAAACTAAATTTTATGATACAAATTGAGTCCAAAATAATACGACAAATTTTTGTTCTACTTTTAATTATAGGCATAGGGAGTTTAATTTTTTGGAAAATACGACCTTACTTTTCAGGTGTTTTAGGTGCCATTACATTTTATGTTTTACTTAAAAATATAATGAAAAAAATGGTATATACGTATAATTGGCGACCGTCATTGGCTGCTGCAACTATAATAACGGGTTCTTTTTTTGTTGTTATAATTCCGCTAATTGGTTTTGGATTTATGTTAGGTCATAAGATTTTAGATGTAGCTAATAGTAGTAAAAAGATAACTGATGCTATTAAAGTTTTAATAGAGAATTTTGAAGCTAAAACAAGTATTGCAATTAATACTCAAATAGATACACAGGCTGTTACCACCTTTTTTTCTCAACATTTACAATTTATGGCTGGCAATACTTTTAATCTGTTTATTGCAATAGGTTTAATGTACTTTTTGCTTTATTATATGCTAATTAACCAAAATGGGCTAGGGCAATTTTTAAGTTATTATCTACCAATGAGTTCTAAAAACATGGATGAGGTCACGCGCGAAATAAATGCTATGGTAAAATCTAATGCTATAGGTATTCCTTTAGTAGCTTTGGTGCAAGGCGTTATTGCGCTCATAGGTTTTTTGATTTTTGGTATTGAAGATGCCCTGTTTTGGTTTGTTATTACAACCTTTGGTTCTTTAATTCCTTTTGTAGGTATATCTATTGGTATTTTGCCAGTATTTTTGCTAACGTTATCTCAAGGTTATACGTTTCAGGCTTGGGGGATTTTAATTTATAGTACCACAATAGTAAGTGCTACAGATAATCTTATTAGGTTATATATACTTAAAAAATTAGACAATGTACATCCTTTAATCACTCTTATTGGTGTACTTATTGGTATCCCTTTATTTGGCTTTATTGGTGTAATTTTTGGACCTCTATTATTAAGTCTTTTTATTGTACTCGTAAAGATCTATAAAACAGAATATGGTAGTTTGCTTAGTAATTAATAAGATTTAATCCTTAAAAAAAATAATCTTAAATAGTTTAATGGCTTTTAAGTTTTTAAAACACCCAAGGAAATTTGTTTATAAGCAGATTAATAAGTTTTTGCTGAATAACATCACCAACTTCTTTGGCAATATTTTGAGGATAAAGTAGGTGTTTTGCTTTTTGGTAGTTAAATATTAACTGCTCTTTCTCTATCGCTTTTTGAAGCTTTAATATGTTAAGTGCTTTGTCTATTTCTTTAAAAGAAGTATAGTATTTTGGTGTCATAATCTATAAAAAATAATGTGAAGAGAAAAACCGAAGTAAAGGGGCATTAATTCTTTTTCGAAGGATGTAAAAGAGAACTGCTAAAATAAAAAAAAAGGAAGCTACAATTGCAAAGCCATACCAAGTATTGCCAATAGCTTCTCCTAGTGCGTAAGAAACCGCAATAGACATAACAAATAAGGCTAGTAACAACATTGACCCAATCAGTGCTGTTTGAAAAAAAGTGGTTACCAGCCTCATAAGTATTTTAAATACTTTTAACTCTAGATACGATTCGCTATATTTTAAATACGCGCGTGTGTCTTCATCTAATTCTGTAATCGTTTCTTTTAATTGGTTAAAAGCCATAAGTTTTTATTTAATGCCAGACTGTAAGTAGGTCAATCTTATATTTTAAATTAGTTTAATATCATTTTTTATGTGTTGACTGCTCAACATCTAGTGATTACAATAATAATAGAGCGGGAGCAAAAACGAACAGATTTACTAGTGCTATGTTAACGTTTAAACGTTATTTGTGCAATTGCGCATTTTTCTTTTTAAGATCTTCAAGTTTCGTTTCTAAAGCATTTATAATATCTTCAGCTTTATAGCTTAGATTAGAAACGGTCTCGTCTAATTTTTTATCAAATGCTTCCTTTTTTTCGTGAGCAGTTTTAGTAAGCTCGTCTTTGGCATGTTTTAACCGGTCTGAAATATCGTGTGTGGTATCTGCAACTGTATGCTTTATTTTTTCTCTTGTTTCACTTCCTTTATAAGGTGCAAATAAAATACCGAGACCTGTACCAATAGCGGCACCTGTTATAAAAGACATAAATATATTTCCATTATTGTTTTCCATGATTTTACTTATTTAAGTTGTTAATATTTCTTTATTTATATAAAAATAAATAAAGATGGACTTTTGTAAAATGATGCAGATCAGTTTGCAACAATTTGCAGCTGTTTTAAGTTAAGAGATTGTAGTTTTACCTTAAGTTGACCTACATCATTTACGCTGTCTTTATATAGACTTACTTTAGATTTATATTTCTTTTAATAATGATACTAGGTAAGTACAATACAAAGCAAAAAAAAATTTATTTTAGAGCCTATAAAGAGCTATCGCAATTAGAAAATGCTTTAAAACATTTAAAAGAAGAAAATACAGCTCTCTCTCAGGTTTCTATTTTAGGAAAAGTAGCACAGTTTGATACTTCATCTTCTTCTTTTAACGACACCTATTTAATAAAAACATCTTTGCAAAACTTACTTGGTAAGACGTTGCGTTTTGGTACTTTTAATAACCCAGAAAGTGGATCTGTATTTATTGCAGGTGCATTAGTGACTACATTTTTACATAAAATAAACGGTAAGTCTTTGGCCACATTGTCATCTGGTTCTTATGGTATATTTAGAGGTATTGGTGTGAGTGAACTTCAGGCTACAACATATTTAAAACTTCTAAATACTGGTAGTTATTTATTAATTTTAAGGGGGTGTAAATTTGAAATAGAAGCTTTAGATACTTTACTTAGCACAACAGACTTTTAAAAATTTAACTAATTCTTTAAAATAAAAAAACGGAAAGCTTACACTTTCCGTTTTTCCTGAATGGACTAATTTTATTTTACTTCAAACCAAAATATTCTTTTTCTAACATTAGAGTACATCAATTTTGGTAAAACAATTTCATACGCTTCATACTGGTTGCGATTACTTTACAGCAGTTTACAACCAATTTTTTAAATAATCTGGGACAGCTAACTATCCCAGATT
>TARA_R110002051_G_scaffold25551_6_pt1 | contig 18277 bp, 21 predicted proteins | sample TARA_R110002051 | Tara Oceans TARA_R110002051 (sample SAMEA4397023) | marine metagenome | biome: Polar Biome; feature: [MES] marine water layer (ENVO:01000295) within the mesopelagic zone...; material: water (ENVO:00002006), including particulate matter (ENVO:01000060) such as......
TGAAGAAGATGCACGAGGGGAACGGCAACCGGCGCCCGGGTCAAGGGCCTGCACGCGCCGCAGCCGGACGCCGTCCGGGCGAGGCCTATCCGCCGTGCCGGTGATGCAAATCTGCAACGGGCTGTTTTCTTTGATGCCTCCAGGCGGAACCGGAGGAACTGAGATGCCCGGCTGCCGTTTTGTCGCCATGATCAACTTCGAGAAATCAGGGCAACAGACTGTGATTTTTCATTTACAAGAAGCTGTGGTAATTCAGCTACAGCTTTATGAGTGAAAAAGACTACATCCTGAGCATCGACATTCAAGCAAGGAAACCATCATGAAGAAAATCCTGTTCCTGGCCACCGGCGTTGCAATGTTCGCATCGTCTGCAGCTCTCGCCGCCGACGCCGTCGAGTACATCCCGGAAGCTCCGGCTGCCGTTGAAATGCCGGCTGCATTCAGCTGGAGCGGTCCTTACCTCGGTGTTCATGGCGGTTACGGCTGGGGCACCGGCGAATCTGCTGGCTTCGACGAGAGCTTTGACGGCGGCCGTTTCGGTGGCTTCGTCGGCTACAACTGGCAGATGTCTAACGGCTTCGTTGCCGGTATCGAAGGCGACGTGAACTACGACTGGAACGAAGAAACTGTTGCCTTCGGTACAGGTACGGCTGAAGTCGACACCGGCTTCTCCGGCTCCGTCCGCGGTCGCCTCGGCTACGCCATGGATCGCACGCTGATCTACGCAGCAGGCGGTTGGACGGCAACCGAAGTCAACGCCGATGCAGGGGCTGCTGGCAGCTTCGACGACACGCTGCACGGCTGGACGCTCGGCGCCGGCGTGGAGCATGCCTTCACCGACAACATGTTCGGTCGCCTGGAATACCGCTACAATGACTACGGCAATGGCAACCTCGGCCCGGCCGACGTTGACTTCGACCAGCACGTCGTGCAGGTCGGCCTCGGCGTGAAGTTCTGATCCCAAACGGATCAAGCGAAAATGGGCCCCGCGGGGCCCATTTTTGTTTTTGTGGCTGATTGGCGCCCCCATGCGGTGGGTCACCGGCCTCCCGGTCCTGCCCCCTGCAAGGGGCAGGACCTCTAGTTCTCGATCCGAAATCCGGCGGGACGTACGGCATCAACCGCGTCGCGTGTCTCCACGCCCGATACGCTGGCGCCGGAAGGACCGTCCCAGAGGCGATCGATCATGGTGCCGACCGCAGGCTCCGGCCCGGTGATCAGGGCCGTCACGGCGCCGTCCGGCTCGTTGCGCACGAAGCCGCTGAGACCCAGACCTTGCGCCTCACGACGCGTCCAGGCCCGGAAGCCGACGCCCTGGACCCGTCCGGTGATGCGGGCGCTGACCGTCTTGCATGCTTCCGCCATTCTGTTTCCTCCCTGTAGGCTGATGTTGCGACAGCGGGCCGTGGCCTCGAAGGCTCAGGCGCCGGGCGCCGGTTCCGGCGTGTAGCCGGCGTCGCGGATCGCGGCTTCCGCCCTGCCGGCATCGCCGGCAACCGTGACGCGCTTGCCGGCAAGGTCGATGGTCACGGCGGCACCCGGCAGAGCCTGGTCCAGCGCCGACCGCACCGATTTTTCGCAGTGGCCGCAGGTCATGTCCGGAACGGTGAAGGTGGTGGTCATGCTTGGTCTCCTGGTGTGGGTTGTACTTGGTGGTCGCGGATGCGACGGGCCGGCAATCAGCCGTGGTCTGCGGGATGCGGCGCCTCGCCGGCGAGATCGTCGAGGATCGGGCAGTTCGGGCGGTTGTCGCCGCTGCAGCAGTGGGAGAGATGCTTCAGCGTCTTCACCATGCTCTGCATCTCGGCGATGCGCCGCTCCAGATCGGCGACATGCACCTGCGCCACCTCCTTGACGGCGGCGCTCTCGCGGTCCTTGTCCTGCCAGAGCTTCAAGAGCCGCTCGGTCTCCTCCAGCGAGAAGCCGAGGTTGCGGGCGCGCTTGATGAAGCGCAGCACATGCACCTCCACGTCGCCGTAGACCCGGTAGTTGTTGCCGGTGCGGCCCATCGGGCGGATCAGCCCGATCTCCTCGTAGTAGCGGATCATCTTGGCCGAAACGCCGGAGGCTTCGGATGCCTGGCCGATGTTCATCGCGTGCTCCTCTTCTTCACCCGGACGGTTCTCAGCCGCAGCGCATTGACGACGACGAAGATGCTGGAAAAGGCCATGGCGCCGGCGCCGATCATCGGCGAGAGCTGGATGCCGAAGGTCGGATAGAGAATGCCGGCAGCCACCGGGATCAGCGCGACATTGTAGCCGAAGGCCCAGAAGAGGTTCTCCTTGATGTTGCGGATCGTGGCGCGGCTGACCGCAATCGCATCGGCCACGCCGGCGAGCGATCCGCCCGAGAGCACCACGTCGGCGCTTTCGATCGCGACATCCGTGCCGGTGCCGACCGCAATCCCGACATCGGCGGCGGCGAGCGCCGGCGCATCGTTGATGCCGTCGCCGACGAAGGCGATCTTGCGGGGCGCGTGCGCCCCCGCCCGCAGCGCCGCAATGGCCTCGACCTTGCCCTCGGGCAAGACTTCGGCGAGCACATGGTCGATGCCGACGCGGCGGGCGATAGCTTCGGCCGTCCCGCGGCGGTCGCCGCTGACCATGGCGACCTTGAGACCGAGGTCGTGCAGAGCGCGGATAGCTCCCATGCTGTCCGGCTTCAGTTCGTCGGCGACGGCAATCACCGCCGCCAGCCGGCCGTCGACGGCCGCATAGACCGGCGATTTGGCGTCCTCGCCCATGCGGTCGGTCTCGGCGGCAAAGGCCTGGACGTCGAGGCCGAGCTTTTCCATCAGCCGGTCGGAGCCCACTGCGATCGCACGGCCGTCGACCTCCGCCTCGATGCCGTAGCCGGCGGTGGCGCGGAAGTTCGTGGCGGGGCGAAGCGCGATCTTTTTCGCCTCGGCGGCGCGGGCGATGGCATCGGCCGTCGGATGCTCGGAGAGCGCCTCGACGGAGGCGATCAGCGCCAGCACCTCGTCTTCGGCAAAGCCTTCCGCCATCACCAGATCGGTGAGTTCCGGCTTGCCCTTGGTGATCGTGCCGGTCTTGTCGAAGACGACCATGTCGACGTCGCGCAGTTCCTGCAGCGCATCGCCCTTGCGGAAGAGCACGCCGAGTTCGGCGGCGCGGCCCGAGCCGACCATGATCGACATAGGGACGGCCAGCCCCATGGCGCAGGGGCAGGCGATGATCAGCACCGCCACGGCGGCGACCACCGCATGGCTGAGCGAGGGTCCGAGCACGAGCCAGACGAGGAAGGTTGCAGCCGCAAGGGCGATGACGGCCGGGACGAACCAGGCGGTCACCTTGTCGACCATGGTCTGGATCGGCAGCTTGGCGCCCTGCGCCTGCTCGACCATGCGGATGATCTGCGCCAGCATGGTATCGCGGCCGACCTTTTCGGCGCGGAAGCGGAAGGAGCCGGTCTTGTTGATGGTGCCGCCGACGACGCTGGCGCCCTCACCCTTCTCGACCGGCACCGGTTCGCCGGAGATCATCGATTCGTCGACATGCGACGACCCGTCGATCACGGTGCCGTCGACCGCGATGCGCTCTCCCGGGCGGATGACGAGGATATCGCCGACGACCACGTCTTCGGTCGGAATGTCGGCTGTCCTGCCGTCGCGCTCGACGCGGGCAGTCTTTGCCTGCAGGCCGGCCAGCTTGGAGATCGCCTGACCGGCCCGGCCACTGGCGCGCGCCTCCAGCAGCCGGCCGAAGAGGATCAGCGTGACGATGACGGTCGCCGCTTCGTAATAGACGAAACGGGCGTTTTCCGGCAGCAGGCCGGGCGCGAAGGTGGCGACGACGGAATAGCCGTAGGCCGCCAGCACGCCGACGGCGACCAGCGAGTTCATCTCGGGCGCACCTCGAAACAACGCCGGCAGGCCCGTCTTCAGGAAACGCAGGCCCGGCCAGAAGATGACGACCGTCGCCAGCGCGAAATAGGCGTAATAGAGCGTCTGGGTGTCGACTGTGCCCATCAGCCAGTGATGCATGGGCTCATAGGCGTGGCTGCCCATTTCCAGGACGAAGAGCGGCAGGGTGAGGATCAGGGCGATGACGAGGTCACGCTTCAGCGTGCCGTCGCCATGCATGTGCATGTGGTCGTGGCCGCCATGCCCTTCGGCCGCGACGTGATCGGGATGGTCATGATGCGCATGGTCATGGCCTGCGTGGGCGGCCTTCGGCGCGGCTGCCGGTGAAGGATAGCCCGCATCGCGCATCGCCCGCTGCATGGCCCCGGGCGGCACCTCGTAGCCGACCTTCTCGATCGCCGCCGTCAGCGCCTCGGGTGAAAAACCCTCGCCCGGTTCGAAGCTCAGCTTCTTCGTGGCAAAGTTGACGGAACTTGCCGCCACGCCCGGGACCTTGGCGGCCGCGGTCTCGACGCGACGCACGCAGGAGGCGCAGGTCATGCCCTCCACGGGAATGGTGATCGGCTCGATGTTCGGCCTTGCCTTGATGGTCTGATCCATGGCGGATTCCTCTGTTCCGCCTCTATGTGGACCTTCCCATCATGGGAAGGTCAAGGGCTGCCGGACAGGAAGTTCAGGAACCCGGCCGAAGCCTCACGCCCCCTCGCCGACCTTCCAGGGCCAGTCGACGACATAGTCCTCGAAGTCTTCCACATCGACCTCGGTCTCGCAGACCGTTTCGCGGCCACGGGCGGAGATGCCGGCGATGTGGACGGTCTCTGGGTCACCGGAGACGAGATGGTGCCACCAGTAGAGGTCACGGTTCTCGCGCACCAGCCGGTAGCCGCAGGTGGGCGGCAGCCAGGGGATCTCGTCGACGCCTTCGGGCGTCAGCTGGATGCATTCCGGCACGGTCGCCTCGCGGTTTTCGTAGTCGGTGCAGCGGCAGCTCGTGCCGTCCATCAGCCGGCAGCGCACGGAGGTGAAGACGACCGCGCCGCTGTCCCAGTCCTCGAGCTTGTTGAGGCAACAGAGACCGCAGCCGTCGCAGAGGCTTTCCCACTCGCGCGGGTCCATCTCCTCCAGCGTCTTCACCTTCCAGAAGGGCAGCTCGGTCATTCACAAATCCGTACATGGGAACCAACAGCCTGCGCAACGCTTTTGCCTGTTGCGATTCTGCTATCGTATTTCACCATTCCATAAGCTATTGCTGACTCACTATGCCAGCAGCTCTGGCCGCTCATGATGGCGGCGTCAAGCGACCGGCGCGATCGATTGGGGGCACCAGTGCAGGACGATCCAGAAACAGGAGAAGAACGGCCGCGCCGGAAGCGCCACCTGCTTCTCCGTATCGATTCCTGGATCGACTCCACCGTGTGGAACCTCGGCTTCCGGTTCGGCGAGATCTGGGAGGAGATCACCATCTTCTCCCGCAGGTTCCGCGCCCGCGGCTGGAAGAAGGCCGCCTTCGAGGTTGCCGGCGAAGCGATGACGCTCGGCACGGCCGGCGCCGTCGTCCTTTTGGCGCTCGCCTTGCCTGCCTTCGAGGAAACCAAAGAAGATTGGCGCAATCGTGGCGACTTCGCCGTTACCTTCCTCGACCGCTACGGCAATACGATCGGCCACCGCGGCATCATCCACGAGGATTCGGTGCCGATCGACCAGTTGCCGGACCATCTGATCAAGGCGGTGCTGGCGACGGAAGACCGGCGCTTCTTCGATCATTTCGGCATCGACTTCCTCGGCCTGGCGCGCGCCATGAGCGAGAACGCCAAGGCCGGCGGCGTCGTCCAGGGCGGCTCGACGCTGACGCAGCAGCTCGCCAAGAACCTGTTTTTGACCAACGAGCGGTCCATCGAGCGCAAGATCAAGGAAGCCTTCCTGGCGCTGTGGCTGGAGGCCAATCTCTCCAAGAAGGAAATCCTCTCCTATTACCTCGACCGCGCCTACATGGGCGGCGGCACCTTCGGCGCGGCGGCGGCGGCGCAGTTCTACTTCGGCAAGAACCTCACCGAGGTGGATCTGGCGGAATCGGTGATGCTCGCCGGCCTGTTCAAGGCGCCGGCGAAATACGCGCCGCACGTCAACCTGCCGGCGGCGCGCGCCCGCGCCAACGAGGTGCTGACCAATCTCGTGCAGGGCGGCATGATGACCGAGGGCCAGGTGATCGGCGCAAGGCGCAGCCCGGCGACCGTCATCGACCGGGCCGAAGCCAAGGCCCCCGACTATTTCCTCGACTGGGCCTTCGACGAGGTGCAGCGGCTGGCCAAAGCCGGCAAGATCAAGGAGCGCTCGGTGATCGTGCGCACCACGATCGACATGGGCCTGCAGCAGGCCGCCGAGGCGGCGATGGAATCGAGCCTGCGCGAATACGGCGAAAGCTACCGCGCCAAGCAGGGCGCCATGGTGATGATCGAGACGGGCGGCGCCGTGCGCGCCATGGTCGGCGGTCGTGACTACGGCGAAAGCCAGTTCAACCGCGCCACCCGGGCGCTCCGGCAGCCGGGCTCCTCCTTCAAGCTCTACACCTATGCCGCCGCCATGGAGAAGGGCTTCACCCCGGAATCTGTCGTGTCGGACGCGCCGGTGACCTGGCGCGGCTGGTCGCCGCAGAACTACGGCCGCTCCTACAAGGGCAAGGTGACGCTGATGACGGCCATGTCGCAGTCCTACAACACGGTGCCGGTCCGGCTGGCGAAGGACGAGCTCGGCACCGAGCGGATCGCGCAGATGGCCAAGGACATGGGCGTCGAGACGCCGCTTCGGACCGACAAGACCATTCCGCTCGGCACCTCCGAAGTCACCGTGCTCGACCAGGCCACCGCCTATGCGGTGATGCCGGCGGGCGGGCTGCAGTCGCGCCGGCACGGCATCGCGCAGATCGTCGGATACGGCAGCGAGGTGCTCTACGACTTCCAGCGCGACGCGCCGCCGGCGCATCGGGTGCTCTCGGAGCAGGCGCTGTCGTCGATGAACCGCATCCTCACCAACATCCCCTATAACGGCACGGCACGGCGCGCGGCCGTCGACGGCGTGCTGACCGGCGGCAAGACCGGCACCTCGCAGAGCTATCGCGATGCCTGGTTCGTCGGCTTCACCGGCAACTACACGGCGGCCGTCTGGTTCGGCAACGACGACTATACGCCGATGAACAACATGACCGGCGGCTCGCTGCCGGCGATGACGTTCAAGAAGCTGATGGACTATGCCCACCAGGGCGTCGAGCTGAAGCCGATTCCGGGCATCGAGGATCCGTTTCCGGAGGGCGTGACGAAGCCGCAGGCCGTGGCGGAGAAGACGGACGATGGCGAAGAGGCCATCCCGGCCCTGGTGCGTCCGCGCTCCATGCCGGCGGAAGCGACGCGGGTGTTGCGGCGGATCGCCGAGAAGCTGAAGACCGCCGCGCCGCTGGCACCCGCCACCGCCAGGCTTGCCGATGCGACGGTGACGGGTTCACTGGCGCCGGTGGAGACCAGCGTGTCCGCAGACGGCCCCGGCGGCTGACAGCCGTTCCCTCCCGCCACGCCTTCAATGCCGGCCCCGAACGGACAGCTGAGGCGCAAGCGCGTCCATAAGCCGTTCCTTTCGAGGGGAATCAATGCTAACCCTCGGCGACACTCCTTGAGGGCATGCCTTTCGTGTTTCGTGTTCCGCTTCTTGTCGCCATTGCCCTTGCGATCGCCTTCGGTGGCGGGATCTGGTCGACGCTCTGGGCACTGGAGGCGACCACCGGCTTCGGCGCCATCCGGCTCGGGGCCTGGGAGGCGTTTCCGGACGCCCAGACGGCCAAGGCCGACCCTTACGCCAAATCGCACCGGGCCAGCGCCGGCGCCCTGCTCTACGGCAGCGCCGAGGGACTGAGCTTCACGGCCGGGGTCGACGAGACCGGCGCGCCGCTGCGGGCCGCCTGCAGCTATCGCATCATCGGGCACACGCCCCCTGCCCGTCTCTGGACCCTCTACACACTGCAGGGAGGGAGGGCCTATCGTCCGCAGACCGGCGTCCTGCCGGTGGCGCTGAACTCCCGCTCGATCCTGCGCCATGGCGACGGCGCGTTCGAAATCGCTGTCGCGGCCGATGCGCAGCCGGGCAACTGGCTGGCGATCCCGCAGGACGGCCGCTTCCGCTTGCGCCTGACGCTTCTCGACACGCCGGCGGCGGGCAGTTCCGGGCTGATCGATCTGTCGATGCCCGCCATCCAGAACCTTGGATGCGGCAATGCTTAAGGTGCTGTTTGCCGTCCTCACCGGGCTTTTCGGCGCGGCCCTGCTGCATCTCGTGATCATCCTGTCGCTGCCCTATTTCAGCGAGCGGGACGCCTATACGCGGGTGCTGGCGGAGGGCAGCCGGCATATCTTCCACCGCCTTCCCGACGCCCGCGACCGGGCCGGACTGGTGCAGGACGATCCCTTGATGGAAGCATCCGTCTGCGCCTACGATATTTCCGAGGGGCCGGTGCGCATCTTCGCGCAAGGCAATGTGCCCTTCTGGTCCATGGCGATCTTCGATGCCGCATCCAACGAGGTCTTCAGCATCAACGACCGCACCGCCGCGGCCGGCATTCTCGACGTGGTGCTGGCCACGCCGGTGCAGCTGACGGTGCTGCGAAAGACACTGCCGGAGGCGATCTCGCAATCGATCCTCGTCGAGACCCAGCAGGCGGACGGCTATGTGGTCCTCAGGACCATGGTGCCGCAGCCGAGCTTTGCGCCGGCGGCGGGGACATTTCTGTCGGAGGCTGTCTGTGCGCCCTTCGAATGGCGCCGGCGGCAGCAGTTCTGATCCCTGGCCTTCAGTTCTGCTCGAGGAGCATGACCGGGATGGATACTCTCTGCGGCGGCACGGTCTCCAGACGCTCGTAACGAACCCCCGTGAAGATCAGCAGTTGCGCCGTCTCGGCCGTCTCTTGGCGACCGATGTGGATTTCGGGTTTGCGGCGCTGCTGGTCACGCCATCTGTTCAGCACTACGATTTCTGCCATGCTCGTCTCCATGATGGTTCGAGACGGATGAATGACGGCTCACTTTCACCCTGCCCTCAAGTGGGCCGACGCATCCTCATGTGAGGCATCTGCGCCTTACTCGTCGTCACACCATTCCGGTGCCTACGACATTCACGACCGGTACCGCCGAACCGGCTCCTCGCGAAACGGGAGTTCCCCGTTTCCCGGCTTCGTCCGGGTTGTCTCCGGAACTGGCGTCATTGAGCCAGTAACCGGTAAACCATTCGTTAATGCTAATAAAGTGTGGCGACGCATTTGCGTCATTCCCACAGCAAAAACGCCCGGCGTGGCTTTTTGTTCACACTGGCGGCGATCACGCCTGCCTGATGCGACGAAGGGCATCCCCTGATCGCCTGGTCAGCCGTTCCATTCCGGTGCAGCGTCATGGACGATTCATAGCCCATTAACCGTGGCTTGTTACCATCTGGTTTACCATCCAGGTGGCTTGGGCAGGCTGTCTTGGGCAGGCCGGCCTGGGATGCTCTTCCCGCCGTCTCCGGCGACCGGCGGCTGTCGTTCCCGACGGGGCTGCCACGAGTTTTGTATTGCGTAAACGTGAGTTTGGCCTGTGACGGACCAGTTTCGAGATCTTGAAAGGCCTTTGGCCATGCGCAGGAAGGACGTGGTGTTGATTGCCACTGTAACGAGTTTCGAGAGCGTTCCGCGTCCCTCCCGCTCCGAGCTCCGGCAGTTCGCAGAGCTTTTCGGCCCACTCTTCAGCGCCTCCAGCGAGGAAGCCCGGCGGCATGCCGTGGCCGCGCTGTCGCAATCCAGGACAGTGCCGCCGGCCGTCGCCTTCTTCATCGCCTGCCAGCCGATCGCCATTGCCGCTCCCTTCCTCGCCTCCTCCCCCTGCCTGGACGACGAGACGCTGATCACCGTCGCGCGCACGCAAGGCGCTGCGCATGCGAAAGCCATCGTGCTGCGCGAGGACCTGTCTCCGAGAGTCATCGACACCCTCGTCAGCCTGCGCCACGACTGGCCGCTCGCCAAGCGCGACACGGCTGCAGCCGATGAGCCCGATCCGGTGACGGTTCAGGTAAAGGCGCAGGACGACGAGCGCGCATGGCGCGAGGAACAGCTGCGTCAGCGCATCAAGGCGCTGGCCGCGCATGTCCACCGCGCCGAAGACGACCGGCTGGGGCTGCGCACGCTGAGCCCCGTCCAGGAAGCGCTGCTCGTGCGCTTCTCCCGCAACCGCGAAGGCGGGCTGTTCGCCACGACGCTGGCCGATGCGCTTTCGGCAAGCCGCTGGCTTGCCGAGCGGATCATGCTCGACATCTCCGGCCAGCAGCTGGCCACCACCCTGAAGGCGCTGGCCATGGAGGAGGCGGATGCGCTCTTCGTGCTGGAGCGCTTCTACTCGCACCTCGGCACCCGGACGAATGGCGTGAGTCGCGGGCAGTTCCTGTGGAATTCGCTGAACGAGGCTGACTGCGGCCGACGGATCGAGGCCTGGCGGCGCGCCGACGGCTATACCGTCCGGGACTCGGAACTTCATCCGGCAGTGGACCACGATACTGGCAAGGTCGCCGCGAACGGCACGGGCACCGTTCTCCCCCTGCGCAACGCCGGCTGAGGTTCAGACCGTCGTATCGACGATCGCGAAGAGGCCGTCGATGGCCTCGACCTCCAGTTCGAGAACCCAGAGGTCGCGGTCGAAATTGCGTTCGCGGGTAATCAGTTCGTCGACCGCCTGCGGCTCCACCCGGTCCAGCCGCTTCTCGAACCGCCGCTCGATCACCTCATCCTCCTCGAAGACCTGCTGCGGTGCCGGGGCAAAGAGCGTCTCGGTGCCGTCGCGGAACCGCTGACGGATGAAGACGGCGCCCGCTTCCTCGGCGCCCTTGTGCTCGATCGCGGCAAAGCCGCCGGCGGAAAAGACGCGGCGGGTCAAGGCACTGACGAAGATGTCGGAACGGATGCGCATGGCACATGTCATAGCCGAAAGCGCCACCGGCGCAAAGGCGGCCGTCACCCCGGCCGCCGATCCGCGCCGGTTCAGACGCTAGCGGTGGTGTCCGGCGCTGCGCCAGCCTCGCCCGGCTTCGTCCAGGACAGGTAGTAATAGGTTTCGCCGACCATGCCAAAATAGGCGCGTTCGCCGGTCAGCCGGTCCTGATGGCTGGAATCGTCATTGCGCACGTAGAGACCGTTGCCTTCGCGAGTGAGATGCTGCTTGAGGAAGGAGGTCCAGTCGGTGGTCGCCGCCGCCGTCTTCTCGCTGGCCTTGGCATCGGCATCGGCCGGGTTCCAGGCCTTGACCGTCTCGCCCGCCGCCGCGTCGGTGACCGTCAGCGTACCAGCCTCGACCGCCTTGAGCATCGCCTCTGCCATCGCACTGGTTCCGCTCGCGGCCTTCAGTTCCTCCAGCTTGGCGACGAGCGCCTTCATGAAGGCCTTGCTTTCGATATCCTCGACGGCGCCGTCGCTGGCCGCGTCATCGGCCTCTTCGGCCGCCGCGCCGGTCATGGCCTGCTGCTGCAGCGAGGCGATCAGCCGCGAGAGACTGGTATCGTCGTCTTCGGCTTCGTCGCTGTTGCTGCCGGAAAACAGGAGGTCGGCGAGCGAGCTTTGCGCGGTGCCCGACGACTGGGACGACGACTGCGAGGCAGTCTCCTCGGAAACTTCCTTGAAGACCCTCAGGGCGGTCTGCTGCGACCAAAGGCGGACGGTGGTGATTTCGGAAACCATGTTGCTTCTCCGATTGCGGCCCGACCAGTGCCCGGCGGCGGACAGCGCCTTGGGGCACGGGAACGGGGAAACGCTATCGGCCGTGGCCTGCGCGAAGCTGTGCGCCGGCTCGGCTGCAACCCAGGATTCTAAAGCGCGCCGATCGATTTCAGCTTCTTCAGCACCATCTCGTTCGGCTCGCCGGTTTCCGGCAGCCGGTAGTGCTTCTCAAAGCGGCGAATCGCCGCCTTGGTCTGGGCGCCCGCCACGCCATCGACCGTGATGTCGCTGTAGGCGATGTTGGAAAGGCCGCGCTGGATCTGGATCACCAGGGTGGCGGAAGCGGCGATATCGGGGCCGAGATCGCGCGACGGCGATGGCGCCTGCCTGTCGGCGGACTTGTCGGCAGGCTTGCGGCTGCGCTCGGAGGAGCGGATCGCCGCGGCGACGGGATCCTCGACCACGGCGCTGACGTCTTCGGCGGGCCGTGCCGCCGGCACGGCAACCGCTTCGATCGGCAGCGGCGCGACGGGGGATGCGGAGGCGGTCTCGACGGTGGCGGCGGGCGCCTCGCGCAGGGTCGCAAGCAGGCCGGGGGTCGCCTCGCCGGTCTGCGGCAGGTCTTCGGTTTCCTGGAAGAAGAGGATGGCGGCGGTGGTCTGCGGGCCGACGAGCCCGTCGGCGACGCCCTGATAGAGACCGCGGCGGGCCAGCTGCCGCTGCACCTCGGCGATCAGTTCCTGCGGCGAGAGGTCCGGCTGCGGCGTGGCCGCGGCATCCTCAACGGCGGGTGGCGCCACGGGCTCGGGCACGGCAGCGGGTGCCGGCTCGGTCGCGTCCTCGCGGGCGATGCGGAAGGTGGTCACGGTGTCGGGTTCGCTGCGGCGCGCCGGGCGGTAACCGGCGATGCCGTTCGGATCCTGCGGGTCACGGGTCGCCAGCAGCGGCGACGGGTGATTGCCCGGCTGGTACCACAGCGCATTGGCGGCAATGGAGCCGAAGACGACGGCGAAGGTGGAAACCCCGACAAGCAATCGGGGGTGCCGTCCAGCCGCGCGTCCTGCCGCCGAGAAGAGGCGGAACAGGATGCCGGGTTCCTGAACCTTTTTCTTGCTCTTAGGCGATTTTCGCTTTGGCGGCGTCATTCTCGGTATCCTGTTCGTCCTTCTGTGCCCCGTCGGCACTCTCCCCGTGAAGGGGTTTTACCAGACGCGGGGGAAATTCGACCATGGGGTCTGCGGGTTCCAGCGCGGCTTCCTCGATGCCGGCACCGTCGGCGGGAAGCGTCACGGTCACCACGGTCCCCTCGCCGGCGCGGCTCTCGATATGGAACCGTCCGCCGTGCAATGCAACAAGTCCTTTCACCAAAGACAGGCCGAGGCCGGTGCCTTCGTACTGGCGGGTATAGTCGTCCTGCACCTGCAGGAAGGGCTGGCCGATCAGGGCGAGCTTGTTCTCCGGGATGCCGATGCCGGTGTCGCTGACGGTCAGCACCACGTCATTGCCGACCAGGGCCGCGTCGATCGAGACGACGCCGCCGTTTTCGGTGAACTTGATGGCATTGCCGGCCAGGTTGATGAGGATCTGCTTGACCGCGCGGCGGTCGGCGGTGACTTCGCCCAGCCCCTTGGCGGTGCGCGCCGTCAGCGTCACGCCGCGGCCCCGCGCCTGCAGGTCGAGCATGGCGCGGCAGGATTCGATGACGTCGCCGATCATGAAGGGTTCGGCCAGCAGCTCGTAGCGGCCGGCCTCGATCTTGCTCATGTCGAGCATGGTGTTGACGACGGCCAGCAGATGCGCGCCCGACTGGCGGATCAGGCCGACATATTCCTTCTGGCGGTCGGTCTCGAGCCGGCCGAAATATTCGCCGGCCAGCACGTCGGAGAAGCCGAGGATGGCGTTCAGCGGCGTGCGCAGCTCGTGGCTGACGGCGGCGAGGAAGCGGGTCTTGGCCTCATGCGCCGAACGGGCCTCGGTGACGCGCAGCGCCGCCTCGTCGCGCAGCGCCTCTTCGCCGGAGACGTCGCGCATCTGGGCAAAGACTGCGGTGAGCTCGCCGTCGTCGCGGCGCACAGCGGTCATCTCCAGGCAGGCGTGCAGGAACTGGCGGCCTTCGGCGCTGTAGACGCGCTGGACGCGGACCATGACGGAGGCGGCGTCCTGCCCCTGGCGCAGCGTGTCGAGCGCATGCATGAGGCTGATGCGGTCGGAGACATGCACCAGTTCGGCAAGCCGCTGGCCGCAGGGATCGTGCAGCGCTGCGGGAAACTCGGTGCGGTCGCGGCCGCCGCACTTCATCACCAGCCCATGCGGATCGAGCATCAGCGCCAGACCCGGGCAGGCGGAAAAGACGAGATCGTCGGCGGCAGCGGAGGCGACCGGCGGCGTGGAGCGTCCGCCGCGGCCGAAGGTGGCGGCGGCGGCGATCAGGAAGGAGGAGACGGCAACGGTGGCGCCGACCGGCAAGGCGATGGAGACGGGCAGCAGGGTGGTGAGGACGGCCGGCAGCAGCAGGGCGGCGACGCCGGCATTCAGCGTGACGCGGCGCAACAGCACGACGTTCCTGCCGCGGGCCTCTTCCGGCTGCCCGAGGCATTCCAGCCAACGGTCGGCGGCCCGGTCGACTTCCCCGACCGCCTTCCCGGCAATGTTACTCAATACGCGCACGCAAGACCCTGACGCAAACTCTGAAATACCCTCGGACTTTAGGCTTCGGCGACTTAAGGAAAGGATAAAAGGGGGGCTTGCGAGGCGTGCCGGATTGGGTCGAATCCCGATTTGGAACGCTCCAACGGGCGCTTTTCCGATCATGGTTAACAGGGCGTAAGCAACGGATTTGCTTGCATTTTCCCGATCCTGTTAACACTTGCGGCAGGGCCTTGCCGCAAGAAGGCGGGAACTGCCGGGCGGGCGCCGCAATTATGCTTAACATCGGTGGTCAAGATTTCGCAGGACTGCCGCGGCCGATGCGCCAAAATGGCGATCGTTCAAATTTTATTCAAAACTGGAGAAAAGCCGAGTGTTCCTGTCAAAGGGCGATTCGCTTCCTCGGGTTAGGGTGACACCAAGACCGGGAGAGACCCGGCGGCCGACCGGGCTTTACGGGTGGTGGACAGGACAATGTGGTTTCTGATCAAGAGCAGTATAACGTTCGGGCTGGTGCTGGTGGCGCTCTCCTACTTCAGCGGCCGTCCGGTCGTGGAGACGGACGGTGCGCCGCAGGTCGAGGTGCAGGACGCCGTGGGCGCCGCCGCCCAGGCCTTCCAGTATCTCAGCGCCATCTGCGTCGAAAAGCCTGACGTCTGCGTCAAGGGTGCCGAAACCTTCGCGGCACTCGGCGAGCGCGCCCGGGAGGGTGCCCTGGTGGCCTTCCAGCTTCTGGACGAACAGTTCGCCGACGAGACGCCGACCATTGCGCAGGTCGCCGACCCGCAGCCGATGCCGGAAAAGCCGCTTGCCACCGCCTCCACCGACACCGTCTCCACGGGCGGCATTCCGCTTCCGCAGAAGCGCCCTGCCACGCGCTAAACCTTCCGACATCCGGCGACGGAGCCTGAGCGCTTCGTCCGCCCCTTCCCTTGCGCCGGCCATTGCCTCGGTCGGCGCCTGATTGCCTGCCCCTGAACTTCAGCCCCTGCTGGACCGTGAGGATTTGCTCCTCACGGTTTTTTTTCATTCACGCGGCGGGCTTTCCTTCCTATATGCAGCGAAAGACAGAACGGGAGCACCGGATGGCCAGGATCGACCAGATCATCGACGATTTCGCCTACCTCGAGGAGTGGGAGGACCGCTACCGCTATGTCATCGAGCTCGGCAAGGCGCTGCCCGACCTGCCGGAAGCGGACCGCACGCCGGAAAACAAGGTGCAGGGCTGCGCCAGCCAGGTCTGGGTCGTCAGCCACGAGGAGGACGGCGGCGCCGACCCGGTGCTCACCTTCACGGGCGATTCCGATGCCCATATCGTGCGCGGCCTGGTGGCGATCGTGCTCGCCGTCTATTCCGGCAAGCATGCCTCCGAGATCGTCTCCACCGATGCGATCGAGATCTTCGACCGCATCGGCCTCGTCGAGCACCTGTCCTCGCAGCGCGCCAACGGCCTGCGCTCGATGGTGAAGCGCATCCGCGAGGAGGCCCGGCTGAAGGCCGCGGCCTGACGACACGCCCTACCGGGGCATCGGCGGGCGGTAGCCGTCCGCGCCCCAGTGATGGCTCGCCCTGCGGCTCTGGCGCGGCGGCGGCGCATAGTGGCGGGCGAGCGCGAGAAGTGCGGTGCGCAGCATCAGCTTGGCCGACCGCGCCGGCCATTGCCGCTCCCGCTCCACCGTCTCCAGGCCCTTGCAGAAGCAGCAGACATCGATGGCGACGCCGGAAAGTTCCGGCCCCATGGCCTCGACGGCCTGCGCAAAACGATCGCGGGCGGCCATCGCGCTGTCGGCAAGCTCCGCCTGTCCCCCTCGTTCACCCTTGCCGCGGGCGGCAAGCCGCGGTTCCCAGCTGGCGGTAACGCGCGGCTGCAGTTGCGCCCGCGTGAAATCCGCCGCCAGACGCTCGCCCGCCTCGATCGCCTCGGCCGGGAGGAAGGCGCCGCCGGCGCGGTCCTTCAGCCGCGACAGGAGGGCGAGCGGCGATTCGGCGAGATTGCGGCGCACGGCCTGGCGCTCACCCTCGACATCGACGGTTTCCTGCACCTCGACCCGATGCTGGCCGGCAAAGGCCTCCTCGCCTGCCAGCATGGCGCGGCGCAGGAAGGCCGATGTCTGCGGCGTCGCGGAGAGCGTACCGCCGGAGGCAGCGACGAGGCCGTGGCGGACCGCGCGGGCGACGAGATCGGCGGCGAGCGACAGGTCCTCGCCCTCCACCCGCAGGGCGGCGCCCTCGCCGGCGCCCATCTCGACCGGTCCCCGCAACAGCCGGCGCAGCAGCCGCAAAAGATCGCGCCGCTCGGCCGGCGTCGCGCAAAGGTCCCGGCCGGCGGCCGCAGTCTTCACGCGATCAGTCATGGCCGCTGACCTCGCCGCTGGCGAAGACGGCGACGACGATGCGCTCGACCGCCGAGACGAATTCGTCGTAGACCCGGTCGTCGCGCCGGTCCTCCACCACGTGGCAGGCATGGCTGACCGTGGTGCGGTCGCGGCCGAAGGCTGCGCCGATATCCTGCTGCGGCATGCGCAGCGCCACGTGGCAGACATACATGGAGATCTGCCGCACATGGCAGGCCAGCCTTCGCCGGTCGCGGCGCACCATGACGCGGTCGCCGAGCAGCAGGAGCAGCTCGGAAACCATCTGACGCACGATGCGGCAGATGCTGCGATCGGACATGCGCCGGGTGAGCGGCGGCTGCCAGACGATCTCGAAGGGGACATCCGGATCTCTTCGCTCCGGCGGGCGGTGGCTCTCCTGGGGCATGACAACTCCTCGCGAAATAGGAATTTATTCATACACCCATAGAGGAAGCACGGGGACGGTGGAAGCTGCGAGAAATCGCACCTTGCGTTGATTTATCTCGGTTCTTTTTAGGGAGGCTGTGACACAACTAGGATTTCTGTCCTCCCGCCTAATGATACTCAGCTGTTGTTGGCTCCGCACCACCTCGCCTCCCATTTGCCACTCCCATCCCCGCTGTCGTACCCTCCCCCTCGGCTTGAACCCTCTGGAGGAGACGCGACGCATGGAGACATTCACGGGCGGGTGCCTCTGCGGGGATGTGCGGATCGTGGCGGCGGGGCGGCCGTATCGGGTGGGGGTCTGCCACTGCCTCGACTGCCGCAAGCACCATGGGGCGCTGTTTCATGCCTCGGCGATCTTCCCGGAGGATGCGGTGACGGTGAGTGGCGAGACGGGGGCGTATGCGGGGCGGTTCTTCTGTCGCCGCTGCGGCTCGCCGGTGTTCGGACGCAGCGGCGACGAGGTCGAGGTGAACCTCGGCTCCCTCGATGCACCCGACCAGCTGGTGCCGACCTACGAGCTCTGGACCATCCGCCGCGAGGCCTGGCTGCCGCCCTTCCCGCTCGAGAGGCGATATGCGCGCGACCGTGAATCGCCGGGGCGGATGGAGGAATAGAGGCAATACCCCTCAAAAAGAAGGGGCCGGAAGCAGGTGCTTCACGGCCCTCAATCTGAATGCTTCGGCGGGAGGCGTTACTTGGCGGCGCGCTTGCGGCGCTGGCCGAGGCCCATCTGCTTGGCAAGCCGCGAGCGGGCTTCCGCATAGGCCGGCGCGACCATCGGATAGTCGGACGGCAGGCCCCACTTCTCGCGGTATTCTTCCGGCGTCATGTTGTAGTGGGTCATCAGGTGGCGCTTCAGCGACTTGAACTTCTGACCGTCTTCGAGACAGATCAGGTAATCTTCCTCGATCGACTTCTTGATCGATACCGGCGGCTTGGGCTTTTCCGCCACGGTCGCCGCAGCGACCGGCTGGGTGGTGTTGCTGAGAGCTGTATGGACGTCGGAGATCAGGCCTCCGAGATCACCAACGGGCACGACGTGGTTGCTCACATAGGCCGCAACGATATCGGCGGTCAGCTCCACCAAAAGGTCATGTCCCTTGTCCAAGGCCGTTTCTGTCATTTTACGTCTCCATTTTCTTATTGTTCCACATGGCGCGCGGTTTTCGCTGCGCCGCGTGGGATCTCGCTCGTTTGGCCGATCGGGCGGCTCCCGAACACGCGACATGGGCC